>ENA-OREN01001465-OREN01001465.1-marine-metagenome-genome-assembly--contig:-NODE-1465-length-27536-cov-7.439310_pt1 | contig 27536 bp, 29 predicted proteins | sample MGYA00248624_ERZ508555 | MGnify/ENA primary metagenome ERZ508555 (study PRJEB26222, sample SAMN06267773) | marine metagenome | isolation source: Saanich Inlet, British Columbia, Canada | place...
TAGATTTTGCTCAAAGAAGCCTCCAGTTTGGTAATCTTTCTTATTATAATGTAGTTTTTGTGGTTTGTAAAGGATTAAATGTATTTATTGATTTTTCTTCCAGCTTTTGGATAAATAAGACCTCGGCAGTTCTTAACCCCGAAAGACGCTCTGCCACCAGTGTAGCGGGCTGTCAAGATTGGCTCATATTCAGCGCCAAAGTTTCCGTCAAATCCAATTCTTGAAATGAGGTGGTTTGCTGAAAGGTTGAACACCACCTGAACTTCTCCGTCATCTTTTACAACTTCTGCTGTCTTCAAGGCAAACAACCCTTGAGCAACAAGGTCAACATTATCTACGCCGCTAGCGCCTGCTGGCTCGTAATTTGGTCCAAACATTGCCTTGCGCTTGAGCAATGGGTCTTGAATTTCTCTGCCTATGGTGGTTTTCCTTGGAAAAGACTCTACACCATCAATGGTCACCATGTGGTTTACCTTGATGTCTTCACCGAACTGTTTGACCTCTGGATGGTCTGATAAACCTGATTTTGGACCGACGCCAGACCAATTTTGCATATCCTTCGGACTGCTGCCATCCTTGTGAGAAATATGAACATCTGGTTGTCCGTTCTTTCTAATTAAGCGGAAGTCACTTTTCGGGTCAACGCCGCCAACCTTGCCTTGGTCATCGACTCCGATAACGTCTTCAAAAGTTACTATCGGGTCTTCAATTTTTTCTCCGTTGATTTCCTTCATTTCGACAACACGGATAATAATTGAGTCAACTTCAGGACCAAGGGATGCAATTGCTGACTTAATCAAGTCGTCAAGCTGACCTCTTGCCGCAATCTCCTTGGATACGAAATACTCCGAGCCCTTGCCTCCAAATTCATCAGTTTTCTGCAAAGACCCTAAGCCAAGTTGCTTGCCATCTGAGGTGTATAATCTCACCTTGGTGTCGGGCTTTTCTCCTTGTGCCAAAGCTCTCAAAAAGTCTTTACTTTTTTCAGCATCAATAACCACTTCGCCGCCGTTCTTAAGCTCGAAAGGAGTGCCATCTTTAACCTTTTGTAAGAATAATTTTAAATTATTTCTTTTGAACAAGTCATCTCTATTGAGTGCTGCCTCATCAATGTCCTCTTCCTCCAAAACACCAAAACCAGCAGGTGCTGACTTTGAACGTTTCTTTGGTGGGTCTTCATCATAAGGCTCACCGCCTGCTTTCTTGGTGCCCTTGGTGGACAACCTCATTGAAGGATGATTCTTAATAACCTCTGAATCTTGATAGCCCTCGGCAAGAAGTGCCTGTTCAATAAGTTCAAAGATTGTATTTTCGTCTATCTTATTCTTTTTAGAATAGTGCTCTTCAATGAGCTTTTCCCAATTAGCCATTTTAGTTTTCCTTTAGATAATAATGTCAGCAATGCCGAAGTCGACTGCTTGTTGTGCGTCTAAATAAATGTTGACCTTTTTGTCCAATAACTTCTTGACCATTCTCTTGGTCATATCTGTTTCTCGGACAAGAGTCTCAATGTATTTCTCTTGAATCCAACGAATCTCTTCCATCTCGTTTTCAAGGTTGTGCATAGGACCGTGAGTCCCGCCAATAACAGAGTGAATCATAACACGAGTGTTACGACCGATTCTACGAGCACCCTTTGTTCCAGAAGCAAGAATAAGAACGCCTGCGGACATTACCTTGCCGATGCCTGTTGTAACGATAGGGCATTCTTCCTGAACAACTCTCATCATATCACAGATGCCGAACATATCAAGGGCTGAACCGCCATAAGTTGAAACAATCATTTCAATTGGCTCAACCTTCTCGATGACTTCAGACTTAGGGTCGGAAGGGTCTGCAAGAACCTTCTTCTTTCCTGTCTCTCTGAGTGTAAGCAAGCCAGCAACGACCTCAAGAGCCATTCTTTCGCCTACATCACCGATAACAGGGATAACACGAATCTTTTTCTCTGGGGCTGCTGCGCCTTGCATTGGAGGTAGAACGATAATGGACTGACCACCGCCAGACAACTGGTCGAGGAATTCTTCTTCCATAGAGTCTAACTCTTCCTCTGTGAGTTCTTCTTCCTGTTGGACAGGCTCCTGAACTGGTTCTTCTACTTTTTTTTGTTTTTTCTTTTTAGGCATCTGAATTTTTTCCTTATAAGTTAGAGTTCGCCTCTTTCAACTGGCGAACGAAGAGTGTCCCATTTTCCCAAAAGATTTCTACATCTCCCTTGAGATACGTTGAGACAACGTTTAGATAGTTCTTAACTTGAGTTGAGTCGAATTCACCAGACTTTGCCCTATCGACAACCCATTTTATAACTGAGTTGACGACAAAGAGCTTATCTGCGTGAAAGATGTTGCCTTCGTGGTAGAAATGTTTTCCTTCTCGTATAAGGTCTAAGATGAATTTTTTCGCTTCCATAAGATAACATCTTCTCTCCGCTATGTCAAGTAAATAAATTACTTATCTTTAGTAAGTAGGATGTTGCGAACCATTTCTTTCACTTGTTCGTGAAGTTCTTCTTCATTATATTGTTTTGGCGTGCCGAGTTCACGAGCAGTTGGGTCACGCATCTTGCCATCATCGCCCTGGACAGCCTTTCCAAGCTTCTTGCCTGCGACTTTCTGCTTTTTCTGTGCGTTCTTGAACATTCCTTCTGCTCCGCCCATGTCCATAACGATTTGGGCTGCTTTCAAGATTTTTGGATTAGAAAGATAATCTTTGTCCTCGGCGACTGTGGCAATAGCAAAGTCTGAAAGCCTATTTCCAAGATAACCACCTGAAGCCTTTACCAAAGCTCTCATGCCTTCAACAAGTACTGCGCCCTTGGGGTTTTTGCTTGGACCGAGAAGGGACTTGAGGTCGCCTTTAATCTTTCCAAGCAACTGGGTAGCATATTCTGGCGTATAAGGAACACCATCTTTATTTCTTGAAGCGTCTACGTGAGCCTGAGTAAGTGGAATGTCTGTTCTAAGCTCACCGTTGGACAAGTTGAAGAAGTTGCCGTAGATGTCATCCCCTAGAACGTCCATGAACTCATAGCCATCAGTCTTGCCTGTGAGCAGGGTAAAGTAACCTCTGTCTTTTTTAACCTCGTCCTGATATTGCAAGGAAATGTCCTTGGTTGGCTTACCAACAGTTCTGTCACGTTTCTTGTCTGTTTCCACAGAAACATCTGTAGGGACGTTTATCATGATAACGCCGATGTCATAGCCAGCCGTCTTCAACTCTTCCATTCTGACGCCCATTTTCATAACGTCTTCACCAGTAGTGTCAAAAACGATAGGCTTCGCTTGGTTCAACCAATTGAATGTCTGACTTTGAGTAGCGTTTTGCAACTTTTCTCTAAAAGTTTGCTGTTTCTCGAAAGTATCTAAGTCTTCCTCTTTCGTGGCAAACTTGAGCGATAAGCCGAACTTGCCGAACTCTGCTTCAATCTTCTCATCTGGGTTTGAGGTTTCGAATTCTTTGGGAACACCGATTTGCTTTGAAAAGAATGTCTTACCTGCCCCTGCTGGACCAAGAATAAAGATAGCCTTAAACGGGTGCTTGAGCTTGTTGATTGCCTCGTCGATTCTTTCCTGCTCTGTTAGGACTCTCGGTGCTTCCAACAGCGTGGAAGTGGATTCTTTCTGATAGACCTCTTTGACAAGGCTTCTTAGGTTTTCTAAACTTAATTTCATTTTGTGTCTTTACTCCTTGTTTTATTTTATTTAGACAATAAAAAAGCAGGACATTTTCGTGCCCTGCTTCTTATTCTCTCACACCAAAACCAAAAGGTTTTTTATTATTTTAGAGAACGAAGTCGGGCAACGACTGCTTTAGTGATTTCGTCAAGCTGCGCCTCGGCTTCATCTTCGGCTTCTTCTTCGGCTTCTTCAGCGGACTCTTCAATCTGCTCTTCGTCTTCGTCCACGTCGCAACCTTCGGCTACGGCAGCATCTTCATCGATAACTGACTGAACTGCCTGAGCGATTCTTTCAGCAAGTGTAGGCTCTGTTGTTTCCATCATCTCTTCTTCTGCGTCCATTTCCATTTCTGGCTCTTCAGCGTCCATTGCGATGTCTGCGTCTACTTCCATCTCTGGCTCTTCAGCAGGTGCTTCTTCTTCAGAATCAACACGCTCGGCAGGAACGCCAGTCTCAGACTCGATAGCAGCCAAAACAGCGTCTACAAGTGACTCGATTTTGTCTTGTGAAACTTCTTCGCCAGCAGGCTCTTCCATTTCAGGTTCCATTTCAACTTCAGCTTCTGCGTCCATTTCCAATTCTTCCTGCTCGTTTACAACTTCTTCTTTAGCGTCGAGTTCTTCCTGCTCAGCTTGGATATCAAGCTTCTCTGAAAGTCTACCTACGATACCGCCTAGTGCAGGGATACCAGCAATGGCAGCCATTCTACGCATTTGTGATTCTGTTAACAACTTCTTTTTCATTTTCTTTCTCCTTTAGAGGGGGTTTGTTTTTGGTGTAAATTTCGGCATAAATAGCCGTTCACTTTATAAATAGTCTATTTTATCAAAACAGGTCTTCATTTCGAAGTTTTTTAGCGAGCTTTTTGGTTGTCTCACGCTCTATTTGGTCTATTCTAACATGACTCAAGTTCATCCTTAAGCCGATATCACGCAGAGTCATTGGTCTGCCGTCAGCTTTGTCCACTGCAATAAGGGTGCAGTTCAAATCGTCTTCATAGTTAATCCAAAACCGACAACTCTTGTTTTCTTCTGGACAAAGATAATCATTCTTCTTACAAACGTCGCTACATGCTCTCATAAGTCTGGGTGCTCCCTTGCAATCATATCGAAGATGTCTTCCAACTCTTCGTTTTCTAGGTTAAATTTTTTCTCTACTTGCTCTTGTTTTTGTTTTGCTTTTTCCTCGATGACGTCAACACGCTTGGCTCTCTTTCTCGTTTTTTTCTTGGAATCACCATCAATCATTTCAATAAGGTCTTTTGAAATTTGGTTTTCCTCAATCATGCAAGTGACCAAGTAGCGAAAAAGCTTAGATTGCGTCAACCCGTAGTGCTCTAGTCGAACTTTAAGCTGAACGTGCCTGTCTTCCGTGTCGAAAAACATTATCTTCTTCTTTGATTCTCCGTATTTACCTTCCATTAGGAATATCTCCCGAAAATGTGTGCCGAAGACTCTTGTCGTCCTGCTGCGGTCTGGCGAATAAACTTTGCCTTGTGTTTAAGGTCTTCCAAGTTCGTTACGCCCGAGTAAGAACAGCCTGAACGAATGCCTTGCTCGAACTCATAGAGGATTTCGACGACTGGACCACGACAAGGAACGGTTGTAGCGACTCCTTCTAGTGAAGAGAACTTTCCTCTCCAATCCTTTTGAGCTTCTTTGGACGCCATGCCTCTGAAATTTTTCCGCAAGGTTCCATCATCTGCCTCAATCACTTTCCCTGGCGTCTCGTCCGTCCCTGAAAGAAGTGAGCCCACCATAACCAAGTCCGCTCCTGCTGCTAATGCCTTTGTTGCATCACCTGCACTTCGGATGCCTCCGTCTGCAATAATAAGAACAGTGCCAGCATATTGAGACTGAGCGCAATCAAAGATAGTGTGGAGCCCTGGAACTCCATGACCAGTTTGAACTCTCGTTGTGCAAATAGAACCTCCTCCGACATTACACCGAACCGAGTCTGCTCCCCAAGAAGCCAAGGCTTCATAGCCTTCACGAGTGGCTACATTACCAGCCATAATGTGAAGATAGTCGGGAGCCCAGGCTTTGATTCTGTCAATAGCGTCCTTCACTAACTTGTGATGCCCGTGAGCCACATCAATGCAAATAACAGAAGCACCTGCTCCAACCAGTTCTTGAGTTCTCTCGAAGAAATCACCAGACACACCAACCGCAGCACCTGTGATAAAACCTCCCTTTTTTATAGAAGTTTTCACAAGGTTTGCTTGCTGCTCAACAGTGTTGTAGCGATGAATAACTCCAAGTCCGCCCATTCTAAACATCATAGCAGCCATGTTAGCACCTGTGATAGTGTCCATCGGGCTTGAGATGATAGGAACCGATAAGTTGCAGTTGGGCTCAAACGCTACGCTTAAGTCTACTTGTGTTCTGGAAGTAATCTTGCTATACTGCGGAACTAACAGAACGTCGTCATAAGTTAGTGCAAGTTTATCTTCTACAAAACTCATTCTTCCTCCTTTGGAATAAGGTGCTTGTCGACAACATAATCGTCGACGACTGGAATCTCGTAAGGGTCTGGTGCGAGTTTCTTCTTGAGCAAGTCTTTATCCTGATTTTCTCGAATGTGCTTGTCGGCTTCGGTTTCTTTCTTTTGAATCATATCCTTTACCAAGTTCATTCCGTCCTCCCAGCATTCTGGGCAATAAAGGTTTACTTTATTTTCTTTTCTTCTCTCGACGACATACCAAGTCTTTACCATCTCTCGGTCACGCTTGTCAAAGTCCTTAAAGCAAGAAACGCAAACATCAGGCATTTTGTCAAACATCATTACCTTTTGCTTGAGTTCCTTTTCTGCTGCCTTCTTTTTAGTTCTTTCAAGCTTTCGTTCAAGACTCATCGGTTGACCCCAAAGCGCCGTCGCCTCGGTTTGAGATAGTAATTGGGTGCCAGTTGTAGAGGTTTCCAGTGTGAGTCTCCAAGGCTCGGAAGTGAACAACTGGAACCATTACGGCTTGGGCGACCTTATCATGGCGAGTCACGAACTGAGTCTCGTTGCTTACATTGTGAAGGTTCACAAAAACTTCCCCGTCGTAGCCAGAGTCAACAACACAGGCTCCAACGAGGAGACCTTGTTTTGCCGCAACTGATGAGCGGTTCTTGATTTCCAGCATGTAGCCGTGTGGAACTCCTACTCGGAGACCAGTCTCAAGGACAACCGACTGACCTGGTTCGATGCGAACTGTTCCTCCTGGCTCTGGTGGGTTGAAGAATAGGTCCAAGCCAGCGTCAGAAGGGTTTGCCCTCTGTGGTGGTTTAGCGTCTGGTCTTACTCGTGAATATTCAATAATCATTTAGTTCTCCTCTTTTGTTTTCTTTATACACTATAACATAGTGTTTCTAGTTTTGCAAGTGTTTTATGCTAATAATTTAAAATTATGTCGTAATGACCTCGTGGAAAATCCCCATTGGTCGTGAAAGTCTAGTTTAGCCATGTAAGGCTTGTTCAGTTCTACGTGGTCGTTATCACGAACTCCCCAGCACTTGATAGCATTAGGCGTGGAAGTTGAGTCAATAACCTTTACTATCCAATAAACCTTTCCATTCTTTGTTTTTCTTGGAATGATTTCCCTCGGAATAAACCAAGCAACTGGAACCTCGGGCATAAAGTCTCCAAGTGGTGGAATCATGTTATCTTCCAGTTGCTTCACAACCTCATCAGACATAACAAGATGAATAGGGAACATCCCTGTTAGGCTTACTTGGTATTCAATAGTCTCCTGAGCGGTGAAGTGCCCCTCTGGTGCATATTTCTCAATGTTCTCATTGAACTTCTTCTTCGTCTTAGCCCTGTCTACTGCGACTGCCGACCAGAAGTGCCTCAGACCTGTGAACCTGTCGTCCATTATAGAGTTTAGAGCCTCTGACCTAACAAGAACGTCCAGTGCTTTCTTGTTGAGCTTGGAATAAACAATTCTATCGTGAAATAAGAAGTCCTCAATAGTCTCAAACGGACGGAAGTTCAATATCTGGTCAATCGCTGCGTCTCCTAGACCCTTGACTGACGAGAAAGGCTGGATAAGAGCCCCGTCGTCTCCAATAGTCCAGTTCTTTGTGGATAAGTTAATGTCCAAAGGTCTAATCTCAAAGCCCATCTTCTTAGCAGTGTTGATAGCACGCTCTTTTCTTGACTCTGGCTCTTTATCCAAGAAAGCTGCGACCCACTCTACTGGATAATAGTTGAGCAGCCAAGCACACTGGTAAGATAAGATAGAATAAGAAACAGCGTGAGACTTATTGAAGCCGTAGCCAGAGAAGAACTCGAAGGTTTCCCAAAGCTTCTCTGCTTCGTTTCTCGTCATCTCCTTCTCGACACAGCCATCGATAAACTTGTGGAAGATTTTCATCTTATCTTCTGCGCCCTTGCCTGTGCCTTTCTTAGTAAGCAACTTACGGAGAAGGTTTCCTTCATCGAGGCTAATGTCTTTACCTAGCTTGTGAGCAAGAAGAGCAATTTGCTCCTGAAAGATAAGGAAGCCATAAGTCTCCTCTGTAATCTCTCGGATAGTTTCATTGGCATAATTAACGTCGTCAGGATTGCTCTTTGCTGCAACATAGTTTCTATCAACCTTTGCCGAAAGAGGACCAGGACGGAAGATAGAAGTAATCGCTGAAATGTCAATGATGCTTCTCGGCTGTGCATTTACGCAAAAGTTCTGAGCACCTGTCTCGGTGAACTGAAACACGCCTGCCCACTTGCCTTTATGGAAAACATTTTCATAGACCGACTGGTCGTCAAAGTCAATAACGTCAGGATGAAGCTTTTCAGCATAATACTTCTTTACATCGGCGAAGGTCGGCTTTCTAACCCCGTGATGTCTAGTGAGGATGGAGCGAATAGCGTCCTCCATCATTCGCAGAGAAGCAAGCCCAAGAATATCGAACTTGATGAAGCCCATAGGTTCTAGGTGGCGGACATTCTGTCCTTCTGACCAAGGTGTTTGACGAACACCGCCCGAGGCAATAAGAGGCATGTGTTTATGAAGGTCGTCTGCGATTACAACACCACCTGCGTGTCGTGAAGAAGAACGAACTTGTCCGTAAAGAGCTTCAACGTGAGTCTTTACGTGAGGATACTGTTGTAGGAACTTTTGCAGAGTCTCTGAAAACTCCATAACTTCTTCAAACGTTGGAGTGTAGACACCTGCTGATAAACCATGCTTTGCTTTTGCCTTTGGCGTAGCCTCTGCAAGCATTCTACCAGTTACATTATTTACCTCATTAAAAGGAATCTTGTAGAACTTGGAAATGTCCTTGATAAGAGAGCGAAGCTGTAAGGTGTTCCAGTTTGTAATAGGAACAACGGTGTTTTCACCCCACTCTTCTACAAGCTTTTCTTTTAGAAGCATCGGTGATGCCACGTCATAGTCAATATCTGGATAGTCTGTTGCATCTGCTCGCAAGAAACGAGAGAAGAGTAGACCATATTTAATTGGGTCAACTTGGGTGATGCCGAGCACATAAGCCACAAGTGAACCTGCTGCTGAACCTCGACCTGGACCTGTAAGTTGTTCTTGAACTGCTCTATCCGCAATAGCCTTCATAGTAAGGAAATACTTTGAGAAGCCTCGTTCTGAAATAACTTCTAACTCTCGCTTGAGTCGGTCAACATAGTCTTGCTTCTTTGCAAGTTTGAAGTTGCGAAGACCTTCAATAGAAGCAGCGACAAGAGCTTGGGTAGCTGTCTTTCCTGGTGGGACAACAAAGTCAGGAAGTCGGACTTCATCATTGGGGAAGAACGTTTCAATCATTTCGTGGGCAATAGTGTGAGTGTTCTTGATAGACTCTAAAACAAGGTCGTCGTCATATTCAACGCCAGCGACTTCTGAGTACTTTTTATAACTCTCCCACATTTGGTCGCCATTCTTTGGGTAAAGCTCATAGCCTACCTCTTCGACGTCAACAGGAAGTTCAGAGTCCATTTCTTTGCCTTTGCCGAGCCAGCCGAGCTTCTTATAGAGAATTCTGTCTTTCCAAGTGTCTGGTGTTGGGTAATGACTATCGGCTGTAGAGACAAGAGTGATGTTGAACTCTTTGGCGATTTGGATAACATATTTATTTAAGTCGTGTTGCTCTGGAATGTTATTCCATTGCAATTCTGCGAAGAATCTGTCTCCGAAGATAGAAGTCATTTTAGAAGCGGTTTCTCGCATAGCGTCAAGAATGGCTTCTGAGCCCTGTTCTTTGTTTCTCCACATGTCGCCAGCAAAAAGTCCTCCAAGGCACGCTGTGGACACAATAACGCCCTCTGAATGCTTCTCTAGAAGAGCATAGTCGATTCTTGGAAACCGATAGAAGTAGTCTCCCTGAAATGACTTGGAAACCATCTGGAAAATGTTCTCTAAGCCTTTTTGGTTCTGGGCAAGAAGGACAAGGTGGCTTCTTCTATTGACGATAGACTTATAAGTTCTTACTTCTGTCTCGACAACTGCACCAGAGGTGTTGTTATCACGAAGTGAGGCTGCGTTCTTCTTGTTCTTCTTGGCTTCTTCCATGTCAGTCTTCCACTGCTCAATGGAAGGATGAAAATAAGCCTCAACGCCATAGATAGGCTTGAACTCTTTGCCTTGTTTGTGCATCTTCTTGGTATTTATAACCATCTCGGCGAGGGAATTCATATTTCCGTGCTCGGTGATGGCGAGAGCATCGCAACCATTTTGATAACAACTATCCATGTGCTCGCTCACGTAACCCAGTGCGTCGAACGGCGAACCTCCAACAGAATGTGCGTGCAATCCTACGAAAGGGATTGTTGATTCTACTCTATCAGTCATTTGCTCTCCTTAATAAGTGCACTGCAAGCAGCAGTCATTTCCTGTGCAAGGAAACGGATGTTTTTCTTCTCTTCTTCAAAGTTTTCTAGAATCAACGTCCTCGTGACGTCCATAAAAGAGTCTAAAAACCGAACCTGGTCTGAATTTAGCTCATAATACTGAACTGGTAGCCCAAGGTTTGACTTGATGTGATATGGAATCTCGTCATAGGCTTTTTGATAGCCTACTCCTGAAACATTCTTCGCCATTTTCTCTTCTTCCTTTCGAATCTCTCTATTGCTCTTGGTTTCTCCAAGTTCAGGTCGCTTCCCATAAGCTCTCTATAACCAGAGAAAGTATCTATTTGATAAAAGTTTTGTAGCTCTAGTGTCTCTACTTCTACACCACTATAAAGGTTCTCGAACACTTTGTCAAGAGAAAAGAACCGACCTGTAAAAGAATCTTTGCTTGAGCGGTGATGTTTCTTCCCGTCGACTTCATATTGCTTGCCCACCTCCAAGGCTCTGAACCTCTTTGTAAGCTGTTCTACCTGCTCTTGGTTAATCGTAAAGCCAGCCTGAACACCATTTGTAACATTCTTTCCCTCATAAGTCAAGCAAAAATTAGTATTTGGGTAATTTATTGGACTTCTTGTTTTCGAACCTCTTCTGAACTTCTCAATCTCCGCTGGGTCATAGACCCCTTGGGGAAATGACACCCAGAACCTGTCTGAAACAGCCCACTGGGAAATCTTTCTTGAAATTCTGTTCGCTGCATGAGCGCCGTAAAGAATCGACCAGGCAAGACAGTCTCTTCGTTCTATATCCTTTGGGTGAATTGGCATGTAATAGACTGGAATCCTTCTGTGATTAAACTCTTCCTTTATTTTGTCCCTATCAATGGAGATTGGGTCCATTATCCACTCACCGACAATCTCTTTTATTAAAGGCTGAAACTCAAGGTCTGACACAACCCAGATTACGTGACAACCAGCGAGTGCACATTCGTAAACTGAACGTTGAATAGCGTAATAGTCTTTATCCAGAGGCATAAGACAATCGTGCCAAGGGAAAACATAATCAACCCTTCTCTGACCTGCTATCGGGACAATTCCTGTTAGATGTGAAACTGTGTTAAACACGTAGAGTCTCCATAATGAAGTTTAGATAATCAGAATTGCTATTATAGCACCTTTCTTGCTTTTCGTAAACAAAAGTTATGTTGTGGGTGTTCTCGTGAATGTCCCTGCCGAGTGGATAGACTTCCCTGCGATTAGACTCTACCACAAGTTTATCAGTTTTTAAAAGTTCGGACATTATCTCCTCTGTTTGGAACCTCGTGAATAGTTCTGAGAATTGCTCCTGCTTTAGTTCTGTCTTTGTAAGAAGGCTGAAGACGACAGCATCTTTTGCGCCTGTTCTATCAGTCCTTTCCGACTGTGGAAAGATTATCTTTTTCATAAACCTCTCAGAGTCGAGGTGGTGCTCATTATGACTGTGAACAGAGCCTCGCCTGACATCAATCCAGTCCAAGACAAGGTTATCGTCGGTCGTCATTGCCTTTGGCTCGGGCAGTCCTCTCAAGTCGTCGTCGAACACCCACAAGTGGTCAAAACTTAATTCAAATCTTTTCATAGAGGTAGATATTTCGATTCTGTCCTCCTTGAGGGTTGCCCTTGTGACTTTATCAGAGAAAGGAAGCAGTCCAGAGAGGGACAAGAGAAAGCAAGCTTGTTTCCAGTCTTGTTCATCTCTTGTCTCAAAAGGTGGTGGTGGTCTGCGGCTATTGTAGATAACAGGATAACCCTTCTTCATAGCAAATGAAAGCGAGTCTAATGTAACACCGAAAACGAGGTTCTCATAGTGCATTAGTGTTCCTGTCGGTTGGCTTGGTAGGCTGCGATGGTGTGTGGGTAGTGTTCTTCCATCAGTTCCAACATTGCCTTTGCGACCTGCTGAATCTCAAACTGGGCTCCTTCGTGGTCACGAAGACCAATAAACTTGAGAGCGTTGAGCAAAGAGCAAGACCCAATATACTGTGTATAAAGGTTTTGAGGAAGAACACCTCTTGCTTGCTCACGGCACACTCCATTCTTCAACAGTTTGTTGAAAAGGTCGAGCGATTGTTGGTGGTGCCATTTGATAGCATCACTCGCCAGATGTGGTGAGACGGGCAAGGGGGTGTTTTTATATTCACTCAAGTTTGGATTCACCATATCTTCATTACTTGCCTGTCGGTTAGTCTTATGCTGAGTTCTAAAAGAACTTGGTTCATAAAATTGAATGTCTACGTCAGTGTAGCGGCGTGAAATCTCATTATAACTCCAAGTCCTGTGTCGGTGGTGCTGAGAGCGGACGAAGAGAGGGACAACAAACTTAAACGTCAGAAAACAATGCTCCAGCGTAGAAGTGTGCTTGTGTTTGACAAGATAGTTAATAAGTTTTTTATCCCGTTCATCAAGCTCTGCCTTCTCTACACCGAATGAGATTCTTGCGGCATTTACAACTGTCTTGTCGGAACCAACTGCCTCTATAAGCTCGACGGTTCCGATGTCATCTCCGTAGAGATAAAGCTTGTTCTCTTTTTTATTCATTCAACCCTCAACATAACCTAAAACATAATTTTCAGAAACAAGACTTACTTTTCTACCACTAACCTCGACTTGCTGAAGCATATTCGAGGGAAATACGATGAGGCTTCCCTGCCTCCAAGTGGTGTTACAGTCAGAAGCAGCCGTGATAATCTTGGCTACCTCAAACTCTGCTTTTGGCTGAAAGCCCTCGGGCAAGAGAACATCTTTCTGCTCTTCTTGCTCCGAGACTGACAACTCCAATAAAAGATTTCTATTGGTAGGCATGAACATCTACTGAACTCGCTTCACAGTTGCGTAGAAATCCATCAGTTGTTCTGGGTCTACGTCGTTCTTAATCATTCGGAAGGCTTTGACGGCGAGGGAAATCTCATCCTTCTCCAACCAACCATTCTCAACGTAGTTAACCTTCAAAGCACGCTTCTGCTCTTTGAAAGGCTCCATAGCGTCCTCAATAGCTGCGAGTGAAGCGATATAGTTAATGATGCGGTCCTCTTTCTCTTCGGATGCCGTCTTTACTGAATCAGTCATAATGTTCTCCTTGTTGTTTGACTGTGTGCCTTACTATAGCACGGTTATTATCTAATGTCAATAGTTTTTTTTATTTATCCACAAGCGGCAAAGCCGCAATCTTTACAGGTCTTGCAACCGTCCTGATAAATCATTCCCGTGGTGCTTCCACACTCGGGACAAGTCTTATCACTCACTTCGGTTCCGTCGACAATATAGTTCTTTAAGATTCTGGAAACGCACTTTGAGAAAGAGAACATTGAGCTTTCTTTATCCTTCTGTAGTTGCTCTACCATAAATCTTACCTCTGAACCGTGTCGTAGACCAAGTGAAATCATTCTTGTAAAAGCTGAATTGTTCGGGTTATCGAACACCTTTACAACATCTTTTATAACACCGTCGTCTCCGAAAGTCAAGTCATATCTGTTATCTTTTGATTTAAAAGAGTTCTTTTTCAAAGAGCCTGTTTTGTGCTTCTTTGGAATCTCGATAAGACTTGATTCTCCACCAAGAATCTCGTAAGGCTTGCCGTCAAGCTTGCCAACAAGGACTGTCCAAGGCTGACCTTGAATACTTGTGTGGTGAATGTCGCACTCTAACTCTTCTGGTCGCTTTGGTGCTGAACGTTGTGGAAACTCCTCTGTTGTAGTTGCCTCGTTGTTCGTAACCAGAACACCTGAACGTGAGCCATCAACATAAACAGTGATGCCCTTTAATCCTCGCTTCCAACCTTCTCGATAAAGTCGCTCAACTACTGCTGGCTCTGTGCCTGCTGGTAAGTTGATAGTCGAAGAGATAGCGTGGTCAATAGAATTCTGAATAGCTTCTTGAATCTCTACACGCTTCATCCAGTCGATTTGGTCTGACTCGACAAAGAAGCTTGGAAGCTCCTGACCTGGGTTTGCAGCCAGCCACTCTTGAGCGTTGTGGTGAAATACCTGAAACTCTTTCCAGCCGTCGCCCAACTCATCTACAAAGTCTGGCGTAATGTTTGTCTCGTCGTGAGATAACTTACGTCGTCTAATGTAAGAGTTCCTGAACACTGGCTCCAAGCCTGAGCTTGTCTGAGACATAATAGAGACTGAACCAGTTGGAGCGTTTGTCAAGATAGAAATGTTTCTTCTACCGTGTCGGGCGATGTTTTCTTTTAAGTCCTGTGGGAGACGTTGGATAAAAGCATTATTCTGCTCTTTTGCCCAGTTGAAAACAGGGAATGAACCACGCTCTGTTGCAAGGTTTAGAGACTCGCCGTAGGCAGTGTTGCGAAGTGTCTCGTAGATGCCTGTAATAACCCTAATAGCTTCGTCGCTGTCGTAGGCAAGATTCATTCTCGCAAGAGCATCTGCCAAACCGTGAGTTCCCAAGCCAGTTCTTCTTCCGTTAGCGGCAGCAGATAAAAGCTTTGTCCAAAGCTCTGTCTCGTCTGGTGTGTCCGAAGCTTCGAGAATGTTGTTTAATTTTTCCAACTCCAACTCAACCAAGTCGTCTGAAAGTCGCATAGCAGTTGAGACTGTTTCTGTGAACTTCTGGAAGTCGAACCTTGCTTGTCCTGTGAAAGCATTTTCGACAAAGTTCTTGAGGTTTACTGAAATAAGGCGACAAGAGTCATAAGCTGAAAGAGGAATCTCCGCACAAGGGTTGGTGCAGATAGTGGCGAAGCCTTCTTCCTTGTATTCATTTGCTGGTAGGTTGTCGCAAATGTTGTCCCACATTAGAATGCCTGGTTCTGCTGTCTCTGTTGCTGACTGGACAATCTGGTCCCAAACCTCACGAGCACGAACTTCCTTTGTGTAGGTTGGTTCGTCGCTTCCAATAGGGAAGTGAAGGTTGTAAGTCTCGTCGGCTTCTACTGCTCGCATAAAGTCGTTAGTAATCTTTACCGAAACGTTAGCGCCTGTAACCTTTGTCAAGTCGTGCTTCATTTTTACGAAGTGTGCGATGTCTGGATGGCGAACATCCATAGAAATCATTAGAGCACCTCGTCTGCCGTTCTGTCCAATCATTCTACAAACATAAGAATAAAAGTCTGCGAATGACCAAGAGCCTGTAGTTGTGCCTGCTGAGTTATTGACGATAGAACCGTCTGGGCGTAACTCACTAATGTCCAAGCCAACACCACAGCGGCGCTTGAATAAGTTCGCTAAATCTCGCCCTGCATTAATAATAGAGGAAACGTTGTCCTCGGGTGAAGAGACTACTACGCAGTTTGATAAGGAAACATTTACGTGGTTGTTTCCGATGCCCATCATAGGCGAACCTTGAGGAACAATGTAAGCAAAGTTGTCGAGGTGATTGAAAATCCTCTCCTCGGTGAGAGCACGAGGTCCGCCGAACTTTGTTTCCATTCTAGCAAACTCCGACGCAAGACGCTTGTGCATGTCCCGTGGAGTCAGTTCTTGAAAGTTGCCTTCTCTATCTTTGAGGCAATATTTGGTCATAAAGACGTTAGTGGCGAGTTCATCGCCTTTGAAGTACTCTAAGGTGGCTTCACGAACCTGTTCTTCTGTATACATTATTAGTTATTCTCCTTCTTTTGCTTTTCTTGCTTTTTAAACTCTCTGTATTTATCTTTTAAAACTTGTGCTTGATTCTTCACTATCTGACTTGAAGCCTGGGCAATAGTCTCCCCTGTGGTCGCAGACATTCTTATCTTTACGTTGCTGGTGTCCATGAAAATTGGGTAAACGAGTCCGTCTGGACCATTGCGATTCTTGGCTACAAAAATCCTTCCAGAATTGGTGTTCTTATCTTCGACTGTTCTTGAAATCGAGAAAATGAAGTCTGCGACGAAGCACTTGTTGAAAGCTTCTGAGATAGACTCCATTGTAATAACTTCGGCATTAAGACCTGACCTATTCGTTTGCGATGCTGTCCAAACAGGACAACTGTAAATTTGGGCGATTGCCCGTAGTTCTTCATAAATAGACTCTAATTCATTTCTTTTCTCTCTTTGAGTGGAAACAGGCTTTAATAAATCTCCATAGTCTACGATGACCATTCCAATGTCGTGCCCTCTTCTTACAAGCCTCTCCAAATGTGCTTTCAGGGTGCTAGTGTTAGCTGACTTGGTAGGATATTCCTTGACGATAAGCTTGCCCTCAATCTCTTGGATTCTGTCAAAGACCTTTTCCTTGTTCGCCAGGACGCTGCTTAGAGGAATGCCTGTGATGCAACTGTCATACCTTGTAGCGACAACAGTATCTGCAAGCTCAAGAGTGTAATGAACAACGGTTTTGCCTGATAGTAACCCCTGGACTCCGAGATGAACGAGAGCCATAGACTTACCCGCCCCAGTTGGAGCAATGCAAACTCCCAACTCGCCTTTACCAAGTCCGCCGTGACTAATAGAATCAAGGGACTGCCAGCCTGTTGTAACAGGGTCTCTTGCTTTCAACTCAAAGCGTTTCTCAAAGTCAACAATATAATCATAGCCAAATTCATTGCTTGAGCCAAGGTTGATTGATTCAGTCATTGTTTTGGCTATCTCGTCAAAGCTCGCTGTCTTCACTAGGTCAACACACTTTATCATTGCCTTCTTTACGTTCTGCTTTCTGCAAAACTCAAGAGAGGTGTCTTTTATGTAGGGCGCTGTTGTAAAGTCTTCTGGGGCTGCTGAAAGTCTTGAATAAAAGTCTCTTATCTGTTTTTGAGCAACCTCATTCTCACTCTCTAACTCTGCTCTAACAATAGTGAGCATTGTGTCTCTTGTTGGGTGGACGCCGTACTTCTCACGATAGCCAAAGACAAGTTTTACAAAAGAGCGAAGGTAGTTTAATTCTAGGAAGTCGTAGTCAAAGACTTCGATGATTTGGTCTGCAAAAACTCTGTCGTCCAAGATAAGTTGAACTAACCCCTCTTGGAATTTTGTGCCGTAGTGTGAGAAGTCGGATTTTTCTTTTTCAGTCATCATTGCTGTTGCAGCCATTTTCATTCCTATTGTTTTTTATAGTCTCAGGATAACATAGTTTTTATCAGTTGTCAACACAGATTCTTCTAAATGTTGAATATAGTTCGCTCCAGTTGCCTGCTCCGAAGCCGTCGATAATCATCATCTTCTCAACCTCAGTCTTATTGAACATAAACTGAAAGTTCTCTAAGGCATAGCGAATCTTGTTTCTATCCTGAACTGACATAAGTGGCGAGTAGAGTTGCATTATGCTATAGTTCATCTTGATAAGCTCTTCGTTATCGGTGATAGCGGTGTGAACCTTTAGTTGGTTCTCAACGCCTTCACAAAACCCCACTACCTCGCTAACAGTTACGTCTCTGTCCTCGATGAGAAAAGGGATTCGCTTGGCGATGGTTGCGAGCCCAACTCCACCTACACCTGGTAGGTTGTCTGACTTGTCGCCTGCGATAGCTCTTGCAAGGGCAAAGTTCCTTGGGTGGATGCCGAACTCCTCGATGATTCTTGGCTTGTTCTTTATCTGCTTCTGAATAGGGCGATGGACAACTGTCTCGTCGTCGCAGAGTTGATAGAAGTCTTTATCAGAAGAAACAATAATTTTGTGCCATCCCTTATAGGTCGGGTCTTGAACTGCGAGTGAGATAAGGTCGTCCGCTTCAACTCCGTCGACCATCATCTGAATAACTGGTGTCTCATTTAAATATTCTATGAGCCTCTGCTGTTGCCAGATTTTGTTTTCTGTCTCCTGGTTCTCTGTTAGGATTCTGTCTGTCCTGTTGAGTCTAATAGGCTTTCTGCCTTCTTTGTAACTCTTGGAGATAGTGCGTCGTTTTTGAGAGCCGCCTGCTCCGTCCCAGCAGATAACCACTTGGTCTGGCTTGGACTCTCTACACAGCTTTTGTAAAATCTTAAAAAAGCCTTTTACTCCTCCGATGGGTGACCCATTCGTGGATAGACTTGGGTCTACGATGTAGGAACGATAAAAGTTATTCGTTCCGTCTATTACTAACACTCGCTTCTTGCTCATTCTTTTCTCCAATAAAAAGCCCCTAGTTGACTTACTATATCAAACTAGGGGCTTGGTGTCAAGAAGAATCGTAAAATAAATTACTTTTCTTCGTCCTCGTAATAGTCCTCGGCTACGCCTTCTCGTTTATCAAACTTGAGAATAACCTCTTCGTCGATAAGCTCTAAAATGCGTGTCCTGAACTTCTCGTTCTTCAACTTGTCCATCCAAGTTGTCTTCTGGAACTTTTCTTGTGTTCCGTCAGAATGGGTGAGAGTATACCAGGCTCCTCCAACATTCAAGCTGTCAGAACTCTTAATAGCCTCCAACCAGCTTTCTTCGTCTTGGACTCCGACTTCTCCACCCCACATAATCTTGAACTCACAAATTCTACCTTGTGTTCCAAAACGAGACTTCTCAATCTTACACTTCACCTGGTTACCAACTCGATAGCCATGGTCGTCAAGAATGAAAGAAGCCTTTCCTTTACGAGCAGTTAGGAAGATGCGAAGACTATAAGTGTAGTGCATTGCCTTTCCGCCTGGTGTAAAATAAGGGTTCATCATTGCTTCCGAAACGTTACTCGTAATGTTTGTCTTCAACTGGTTTAGAACAAGGAATGTTGCTTCTGCATTAGCAAGAGGCACAACAAGCTTAGACATCCCCTTTGATAAGATTCTAGGCTTCACAGCCATTGAACTCAAAGGGTTGAAGTCTCCCTTGATGTCTGTCTCACTTGGAGTTAGCGCAAGGCTGTCCCAAATAAAAACAAACTTCTCGTCTGGAAAGTTTGCGAGCAAATCTTCTACTCTTTCCAAAACCTTCTCAACAGATTCAGTCTGAACATAAACTACGTCTGGAACGTTGATTCCTGCTAGTTCCCAGAACTCTGGACTAATAGCATTCTCGGAATCAAAATAGACAACCACTCTTCCTTGCTTTTGAGCGTTGGCTGCTACCTGTGCTGCCAAGAAAGACTTACCTGTCGCTTCAAGTCCAGCAATCTCTGTTACCCTACCGACGGGAATACCTCCCAAACGTCCTCGGCAAACAATACTGTCCAGCCAGCGAGCACCTGTGGGAATCCACTCGGTAACCTCGCTTGGGTTTTCTTCAGTCAAGTTGTAGGCAACATTCTGTCCTGACTTCTTGTTAATAAGAGAGCGGATGTCCGAGATAGACATTTTGCCAGCGCCCGTGTTACTTTTCTTTGCCATTGGGCTCCTTTCTATAAAGTGAAAAGGGGAGTCTTTCGACTCCCCATGGTGAAATAGATTAGCTGCCTAAAAGTTCCTTAAAGGCGTCTTCTACATTATTTCCGCTACTCGTGGTAGTGGTGGTGGAAGTGTTGTTTCCGTAGCGAGTTGTCTCGGAAGACATTTCCTCTGCTGTAGCGTCGTCTGCCAAGTACTCGTCCAACATTCGCTGAACGTCTTCTGGCGTCTTACGCTCGAAGAGAGAGGAGAACTCTGGAATGGTTTCCAAAGTCTGGGCACACTCTTCTGGTGTCAAGTCCTTGCACATTGCAGATGTCTTACGTGAAGGCATAAGCTTTGTCTGCGGAAATGACGCTCCTGCTGGCTTGCCGTAACTCAAAAGAAGGTCTGTTCCTTCTTGCGGGTCCGTGATGTCGCCATACTCTGGGTTGAGAACAAGGTTTAGCAACTGCTGATAAACAGTCTTACCATAGCCCCAAATCTTTACACCCTGGTCTTCTTGACCTCGGACGATAACTGGTGAAAAGAATCGCTGGCGAGCCATAAGAGACTTTGCCATCTTAATACTTTCCTCGGTGCTCTCGTCAAAAAGCTGTCGGATGAACTTGTCCAACGGGTCTTCCTCGCCGAAGTTCTTCTTTGGTGATAAGAATCCTGCGTTCTTACCAAGGTTATAATGGAAGTAGAACTCCTTGAAGGGGTCTCCATCTGGTGTTGGAAGGATGCGAATAGTCTGCTCACCGTCCTCTGGACGCCAAAACTGAGACTTTTTAGAACCTCCGCCTCGGTTATTTACAGCACTAAGCTTTGCCTTCATTTTACTTAAATCAATACCCATAATTACTTTCTCCTATGTTGTGGGTTAATTACCCTTTAGTGTGTTTGACAAATATTTCAAACACCTTGTTTTAGTTTAATTCTCTATCTGTTGTTGTTGCCTCGCCTACAACTGTTTTCCAGTTGAAGACACGAAATCCGCTATTATCTAAATCCCAGACCACCTCCTGTCCCTCGTTGAGAGTTCGTTCCTTACCGTTCCCCTTTATCTTACCATTTAAAAAGGTTTCTGGTAAGTCATTTAATCGAATAAAGTTCATTTCTCGGTTTTCACCTGAACTCTTCACATAAGTTGCATTATAAGATTTTACCAATTATTTCTTTCCTCCGTAGCCGTAAAAGCTTCTTTCCATTGTGTAATTTAGCTCGCTGACGTTTTCAGCAAAGCTCTTGTTTTTCTCGGGAACAACTCCCTCTTCTACTCGTTCTAAATGCTCGATTTCTGCCCACTCTTTAAACTGTGGGAAGTAAACAAGACTCTTGTTAGTTGTCGAATCCACTCTTACGAAGATTCCTTCTTCATTTTCAACCTCATTATCAAAAAGGCTGTATTCTTGTCTGACGATTACTGCCTCGCCCAACACCATTTCACTCATTGTCCCCTCCTTCTGGGTAAGTCTGAATGTTTGAAGTCCAAGTTTCTACAAAAGCAAAGTTGGTCTCATATTTTGTTGAATGAATTTGATAAGACGCTCCTTCGAGGTCTTTCATCTTCTCTTTCACCTGTTTACTGACCTTTTTCAGCACTTTATAGTCTTCTTCTAAAACTTTGTCATTTACAGCGTAATAGTAGCATCTATTTGTCTCGTTGTCAATAGGAAAAAAGCTTTTTTCTGCTCCTGTCTCAAAATCAACCATTCCAATAGAGTAAATCCTTGCTTGCTCTGGGTTTTCAATCTTATTATCCAAAACTGCCTTGGTTCTCTTGAAGACATTGAGCATGTGAAAAGTATATCCTATTAACTCGTTTATCTTCTCATAATAATTCGTCGCTGTCAAGCTATTTTCTAAAATTTCTTCAATAGAAGGGTTGCTGATAAGACAAAGCGAACGGAACACACCTGAACGAGCGTATTCTTGGAGGATGTTGTAGCAAATCCTGTCTTGAAGATAAGCGGTCCTGCCTAGAAGCTCGTGGTCTGGCTTGATATAGAGAACATCCACTTTGAAACGCTTGTCGAGGAATTTTAAAACCTGAAGTGATGCACCAGTGACGTCACCAGAGCCAGCCATAATGAATAAGCACTCGCCTGTGTCGGGCATTTGACTGATAAACTTCGCCATTCTTATCTGTTTCTTATCATAGTCCTCGTGAGAGTCTCGTTTGGTTAGTCCGTAAGACTTTCCTGACTTGCCCAAGCCTGCGTCTACATAAAAAACGTTATATTGAGGGTAGTTCTCAAAATATTTAGCTATGCTGCAACCTGCATTGCCTAAACCTACTACGTTCATCTCATTTTCCTCATTTGTCCATAGTCTCTTCCAATGTTGACGCCTACCTTATAGCTTCCAAGTGGCGTCTGGGAGAATGTCTTTATCAGTTCTGGTAAAATAGCCTTGTCTTCCTCGGATAAGTCTATCAAAATGCTGTCGTGAACCAAGAATCTTATCTCGCTCTTGGTTTGCTGTAGCTTTTCCCAAACCTTTATCGCACTATTCAAGAAAATGTCGCTTGACGTTGACTGAATAAGATAGTTTAGGGCTACTCGCTCTTCTGCTGGAATAGTTCTTCCAAAAGGTGTTCTTACTCTTTCTCCGTCAAAGTGTTTCTTGACTAACTTATCCCTACTATAATACAACTCGGCTGTCTTGTCAAGAGAAATCGGGTTATAAAGCCAAGAAAATATCTTTTTCTTTGCCTCGTCTCTATCAATCTCGTTGTTATAGATATTCTCGACGTTCCACTGGTGCAAGTCTTCCTGTGGCTGCTCTGTTCCCGATAGACCGAGTAGGGTTCTTAGTTCTGCTGCGTTGAAATCTATCTCAACCAACCAGTCGTTTTTTGGTTTTATTACCTTGCGAAACTTCTTGTCTAATGTTAGAATAGGAAAGCTGCTCTTAGAGGTCGTTAAACGACCCGTTATGCTCCCGAACACGTTATAGTTCACGCTTTGTGGTCCATTTCCCAACTTCTGTCTAAGGTGCCTTGCTCGCTCTTCTGCGGCGTGTTTGTTTAGAGCAGTTTTATCTATCTCGAAGGTCTGGTGGCTTATCTCAGAAGCCATTTTCATCGCCTTTGCGAGAAAGGAATGGTTAGCAGGCTTTTCGTAGTTTTGGAAAACCCATTCACAGATTTGATTCTTTACGTTGTAGAACTCTAATAAGAATCTTATCGGAACAAGGTCGTAGAAGCAATGCTCGTTTAGGGAAATCTTTGCTGCGCTGAAAGACTTTATAAATGCCTTCATTTTAGAAGACACTCTTTCCAAGTCACCAGCAAGATGCTCTGGGCAAACTTCGGATAAAGACTTGCCCTCACAATAAATCTGTGCGAACTCTATTCCTTCATTTCCGAACGAGGGAGAATATGCCCAAGTGTGTGTTAAGTTTTCTGGGATGTTGTCAAAATGCAATTCGCCTTCGGTGAAGACACCTATACATTCTTTTTTATCGTCCAGAGTTTGAAAAAGCATTAGAGCCTTTCTTAGAATTTTAATTGAGAGGGCGACTTCTTAACTAGGTTATCAAAAGCATCGTCTTTTGTCAAGGTCTTTTTTTGAAAAATTTCATTAGACCTATCCGTGAAATGCGATTCAACAAAATTATAAGCTACTTTCTCTCCTTTGTAAAGTAAAATCTCATAGGCTTGTTTTATTAAGAAGTCAAACTGGGCTTGCTCCCACTGGTATGATGTTTCAAGGGACCGAGTGTAAGCCATTAAGCGAATCCAATGTGAAGGTCTAATCTCGTCGTCTGCTTGCTTTACGCTAAATGGAAACCTCTTCTTTACTTTTCTCGACGCAGTGTTCGAGCATGGCGAAGTAGTCAGTTCCTGATATTGTGGAAATGTTCTGACGTAGGCGTTATAAGCGGTTAACATAAAATCTTTGAGGTTTTGGACTTCTGATGAACAAGTCCTATCATAATAGTTTTGAAAGATTTCGTCAAAACTTAAGATTCCCCCCTCGACCAGCCTTTCCTTAACGAATGGTGATTTTAAATCACAGATTAGCCTCCAAGGTGCATTCTTGTCAACCTTGAATCCAAATCGCTTGGCTGCTCTTGTGAAGATTTGATAATTAGGGTCTTTGAGGAATCCTGCAAATTTAGTGTAGTCGTCGGAACAATCTTGATTTGAAATCTCTATAGCCAAGCCAGAGTTCATTGGTGAGTTGAGACCGTTTAATAGGAACTCTGTTCTCGTAAAAGGAAACTGGGGTGTAATCATAGCCATGAAACTAAGAAACACCTTTTCGAATGAAGAGTAGTCTTTTATCTGGCTATCCACTGTTGGCGTAACAAAGGTTTCTGAAAATTGTGAAAACATTGTTTCTTTGAAACTCTGGTAGAGAGGTTCTGGATTCGTCCAAGCTCTTACAGGCTCGATGTTCGCATAGACGCCTACATCTTGAACCTTTCCAATGTTCTTGAGCTTATTGTAGTATTCCACCATGTCTTGAAAGTTTTCATTTACAAAATCGAGAACGAAATAGCTTTCATCACTCTCTGACAAAATTTGTGTCATCTTTTCGACTCTAGGCATCACGGCATACATTTGACCATCAACCTTTCCGTAAAGAGCTTTTAATCCATCGTGAAGGTCAAGCGACTCTGGGTTCTGGAAACCAGGGTAAGACTTGTCATAAAGCTCGTCTTGGAAGAACGAAGCCAGGGATGTCAAGTCGTTATTTCCCCTTGGGATTTCTTCTTCTTTTACATTTCTTATGTTTTTCTTAAATAAATGTTTCATTATGGTCCTTGTCCCTCGCCTGGCACTGGCACTGCATATGGATTAAAGGCAGGTGTTCTAACAACATCTCCAGTGCCCACCACCTTTGTCTTCTTTGTCTTATCTATCGCTGCCTTGGGCTTCTCAACCTTCTGGTCGCAGGGGTCTTCGTTTGGAGCACAGCAAGACTCATCTTGCTTTCCAGTGCCATTGCTTTGCCAGGAACACTCAATCTCTGTTTCAAACTTGCTATCAATCCTGTTGAGAACTTTTATAATACTATAATAGCCTCCGATGCCGAGTTCGTTCGCCATTGAACTGCTTCCAATTCCAAATGAATCTGGTGGGATGTAGGCTAACATTCCTGGTCGAAGAGTTGGTAAGCCGTTCATCACGATGTTCGCATTATATCTTTCTCTAAGGATTCCTGTTGAAGTGCCTCCGTCTTTTACCATTCTGGCTTCTTTTAGATACTTCTGGTCTTGCTTCTTAAACTTAATCGACTTAACCAGTCCCCTGTTTCTTGCAGCCCTGAAGTGGTAAATGCCTCTTTTATTGTCTCCCCCTTCTCTCGAATCGCCTGCTTGGGGGGTGAAGACTGTTTCTGCCTTACTTCTAGCATAGTAGTAGATATAGGTCGCATTCTCTGAAATCGAACTTGGAGGTGGAAGTCTTTGCAAATCTCTTGAAAAAACGTTACCACTCTTCACGGACATGTCTTTGTAGGTCAGTGGACATAGCCTTGAAGACCCTGGGATTAGAGGAATTTCAAATATCTCACTTGAAAATGTAGGTCTAATCGCTCCAATGTCACCGCAGCGGTTTTTTTCGTCATCTTTACAACCCTTTGGCGACAAGATAGGCTGAACAAGATTGTTAAAAAGGTCTCTTACAAAATCGTTAAAGGGATAAGTGTCCTTCTGTCCCGTCCTTACAACAGAATCTAAAAACCATTGAGCGTAGGTATTCATAGAAATTGGGATTTCTGACATGTTTATGTAACTCAGGGTGCCTGTGCGGGAATTTAGATATGGCACATCTCCAACGAGAACCTTTGTATTCTTAAACCTAGCCTTCTCGTCGCTAATCGTTGTAAGGGCGACGTCCAAAAGGTCTCCCAAAAAGAAAAAGTCAAACCTATATTGGTTTCTTTTTTTAGTTGAAAACAATCCTGTCCTTCTCGCAGTCAGCTTTTCAATCGCATCATCTATGTCATCACTTCTGTTGTCGAAAATTAAGGTGTCCGAGGTGTCGGTATTGTTTATCGCTTCTTTGACAAGCTTCATGTAGTCGGCGGACTCCTTGCCAGGTCTGCCAAATCTTATGTCTTCGCCTGTGGCACCGTTTGTCAATTCTTTGAGTGATTTCAAGCTAGTAACATTAGCTGTGAACACTCTGTTTTTTTCAAACATAGATGTTAACAGTGTTGAATAAGCTTTGCCTTTTATTGTCAACAACCCTTCTTCTGAAGCTTTTATCTTTTCTTCTCTTTCCTCTTCAGCATCTTCATCTTTGCACTTCTCTCCATCACTTGGCTTCTTTGTAACCTTTTTATAATTATTTCTCTCTTTATCGAGCTTTACACGGTCTTCTGGAGAAAGCAGTGACCTAAATACATCAGAGTCTTCCTCCTGTAGTGCCTTCTCCACGTAGGCGTGATAGTCGATGCTTAAGGACATCGTACCATTGTCCTTAAAGTCAAGGTCATGTTTCACTATCGTAAGATAAAAGACCCTTTTCGTTTTTTTTATTTGTTCAATCAAGGCTTTAGGTTGACTCTCCCAGACCTTCCCGATAGGGTCAGCGTAACCTACTACTACTTTTATTCTAAAGTAGTCTGGATTGTATTGAGTTGGTCCAGGTTGGTTTTGGTCTTGACCTACTTCTCTCGACGAAGGGGTTATGAGGTCTTTAAAAGCAATACCGTTGTCTCCGACTGAGAACAGGTCATCTAAAGAATTAAAGTGAAGCTTCATGTTGCATTCAATAATGCTGTCAGATGTTGCGGGAGTTGTGCCAGCGTAGTCGAAGGAAAAGGATTTTAGACCGACGCCATAGCCTCGTCCACTTCTGCTGGTCGTAATTCTTTCCACGTCTTGCTTCGAAAAGTGGTCATTAAAAATGAACTCAACTTCCTTGTTCAAAGAAGCGTTGCTAACAGGGTCGTAGGAAGCCCTGAAAAATCTAACTCTTGGAACCAATGCTGACAATAAGTGCGGTTCGATGTTAATGAAGCTTGACAAGTCTTCTACTCTTGATAGTTTCACTATCGATTCAGGAGCATTGCCACGAAGAGTTATGTAATTGCCTTTCGAGATGGACGGAAGTCCTCGGTCGAATTGACCTAAAACTAGCCTGTTCAGGTAACACTGTTCGTCAGCTTGAGTAAATTTGTCTTTGTCCTTTGCCATTGATGACTATCTTCCCTTTACTATTTCCATTGCTCTGTCAAGAGGCATTGGAATTGTCAACTCTTCGCCGAGAGAAACATCTGACTCTGTTGGCTTTTTATTGAAAATTGAAATTACCCACCAAAACTTGGTGCTACCATAGTATTTGTTTGACAACTTGTAGAAACGGTCGCCAATCTTCCAAGTGTGCCTCAGAGTAGTAAGACCCTGAAAATCTTTTGCTTTAGGGTGATTTATCTTTGCTGTTGAGTAGTGAGAAATCTTTTTCTTCCCTCTCGACTCAATTAACTCTTCATAGACTTCTTCGTCATTTTCAAAAATTACTCTATCGTCATAACGTGATGCCATCTTAAATTATCCTCCGTTGGGCAACGACATCATCGCTGCTTCCTCTGCTTCTTTTTTCTCTGCTTGTGGGTCCACTGACTGTAATAAATCACCTTCAGCCTCTGGCAAGCTCATAAGTGGTTCTTGAGGCGCAGGTGCTGATGCTGCCTCTTCCTGAGCCTTTCCTGATGTCTCTCCATAGGGGAAGCTGCCGTTAAAGGGTTGACCGTTACTATCCCAGCCTAACTTATGCTGGTGCTGAACTGTTAATTGACACTGAAGTTTTACAACCTTTGGGTATAATGCACCAGAGTCTTCTGAAAAGAATCCTATTTCCACTTCGGGCTGAAAGTTGAAGCCTGAAACCGTTCCAAGAAGACCACCTTCGGCTGCTGAACC
>ENA-OREN01001466-OREN01001466.1-marine-metagenome-genome-assembly--contig:-NODE-1466-length-27521-cov-3.198295_pt1 | contig 27521 bp, 28 predicted proteins | sample MGYA00248624_ERZ508555 | MGnify/ENA primary metagenome ERZ508555 (study PRJEB26222, sample SAMN06267773) | marine metagenome | isolation source: Saanich Inlet, British Columbia, Canada | place...
AAAGTAATCATAATTATGTGAATATAGGCGCTACCGAGACTACAAGCAAGGCTAAGGCGATGGCCCACGCAAAACATGCAACGATATCTGCAATATAAAATCTTTTTAATTCAATATCTGTGATGCCTAGCAAAAAAGGTACTAAAGGTCTTATTGCGGGAATAAATCTACCCACTATCACTGTGTAGGGTCCAAATCGATTGAGAAAATTTTGGGTGCGCTTAATTCCTTTTTGACGCTTTTGAAGAAAATTGGATGCCATAAACGATGGACCAAATATTTTTCCAACAAGAAATCCTGATACATCACCTAAATGCGATCCAGCAAATGCTATGCCACAGATCCAAGGCAGGGTTAAAAGCTCTGTGTTGTACAAATAAATACACAAAGAAAATAAAATAGCACTTGGCATAAAGCTACCAGTGATAATCATAGACTCCATAAAGCCAAATAAGAAAATTAAAAACCATGCATATTCAGGGTTGGTTTCTAGGAATATTTGAATTTTATCAAAGGGCATAAACTTATCCTTTTCTTGAAAAAAATTTCTCTATTGCTTTTATATTATCTTCAGAGCCATAAAGCCTCTTCATCGCTTTTGTCTCTAAGTCCCTTGCTGCAGCAAGAGCATCAGAATTAAAGGATTTTAGAATTGCTTTAGTTTCTATGATTGAAGCGAGGGATTGTTCGTTTAATTGATGGGCATAATCTATAGCTTTATCGTAATAGTCCTCTCCTAGGTACTTAGCCATGCCAAAATCAAAATACTCCTTGCCACTTATCCACTCTGCTCCAAATAATAATTGGGCAGCCTTTTGATAGCCAAGTGATTGAAATAATAATAGTGAGCTTCCTACTTCGGGAGCTAAGCCCAGGTCTGAAAAAGGGTATTTAACTTTTGCATTAGGGCTGATAAATACAGCATCAAAATGCAGAAGAATAGTGGCACCTCCGCCGATGGCAATTCCATCAACAGCAGCAATTAGAGGTTTTTTATAATTAATCAAGGCATCAACACAAGTTTCAAATGGCTCTTCATAGTTTGCGCCGCCATCACCCACCATACTTGCCAGATCAACACCGGAAGAAAATGTATTGCTTGCTCCTGTCACAATCACTGAATGAACCTCTGGATTTTCGCTCGCTGAATTCAGCGCATCCCTTAACAATCCCCATAGATCAGCATCAAAAGCATTTTTTGTTTCTGGGCGATTGAGCGTAAGAAGCTGGACCTTATTAATGGTCTCAATTAGAAGTTTGCTCATTTTCCCTTAAAGTTAGGTTTACGTTTTTCTGCAAATGCGGTTAGCCCTTCCATCATGTCCTCTGATGCAAAAATTGGTTGGCCGATTTCAAGCTCTTTTTCTAGAGCCTCAGCCTCAGGATAGCTTTCATCGAGCTCTCGAAGAGATCTGACGATTGCTTGGATAGCCAAGGGTGCATTTGCACTGATGGTCTCTGCAATCTCCATTGCATGAGATAAAGCATCTCCATCTTCAACCATGTGACCTATTAATCCAAATCTTAATGCCTCTTCAGCAGATATTCGACGACCAGTTAGCAGAGCCTCTGCCGCCAAGGTATATGGTATTTGTCTTCTTAAGCGAACGGTAGAACCTCCAAGTGGAAATAACCCTCGCAAAGGTTCTGATAGACCAAAAACAGCAGATTTTCCTGCAACTCTGACATCCGTGCCTTGCAGAATTTCTGTGCCTCCAGCCAAAGCAAATCCTTCAACGGCTGCAATTATAGGTTTGTTTGGGCGGTTGTGTCTTAAAAGTGATTGCCAATGAAGATCTGGAATAACTTTTAGTTTCTCCATCATTTCCGCATCTTCATTGCCTTCTTTCATAGCACTTAGATCAGCACCGGAACAAAAAGTTCCACCTGCCCCAGTCAATACAGCGCACCTTAAGTTTGGATCTTCATCAAGCTTTCTCCAAGCCTCATAAATAGTTACAAGCATTCCTGGGCTCAAAGCATTTCTTTTTTCTGGTCTGTTTAAGGTAATGACCATTATGTGGCCCTTCTCTTCTACAATTGCATGATCTGTGTTCATTGATATCTCCGATTAGTCTTTGGAAGAGGAAACAATCCACATTGCAAAAAATTGCGCTGCACCACCGTAGGCATGGCCCATAGATATTTTTGCATCTTCCACCTGATGATCTTCGGCCAAGCCCATTACCTGAAGTGCTGCTTCGCCAAAACGGATCATGCCTGAGGCTCCGATGGGGTTAGATGACAGAACTCCGCCTGACATATTTACAGGGAGGCTTCCATCTAAAGCCGTCACACCCTCATCAGTTAACTTCCAACCTTGGCCTAAGTCACAAAAGCCTAGATTCTCTAGCCACATAGGCTCATACCAAGAAAATGGGACATAAATTTCTGCGCAATCAATTTCAGTTCTTGGGTTATGAATTCCGGCTTGCTGGTATATGTCTTTTGCACAATCTATTCCGCCTTGCGGATTGACCTCGTCACGGCCTGCAGAAAGAGTGCCCTCTGATCTAACCGCCATGCCTCTAATCCAAGCCACATTTCTTGAGCCCACTCTGTCTTCTGAGGTAATGACCATGGCGCAAGCTCCATCGGAAGATGGGCAGCTTTCTAAATATCGCAAGGGTTCCCAAAGCATAGGAGTTTCGCTCACCATTTTTTCATCTATACCAGGTATTTGAAGATGGGCCAAAGGGTTTTTTAAGGCATTTTGTCGATCCTTAGCAGCAACCTTCCATCCAATATGTTCAGGTGGCTCGTAACGACGAATGTACTCACGAATAAATGGAGCAAAGTAGCCTCCAGCACCTGCATTAATGTGAGGTGAATAAGGGTATCTTGGGGATAAGGCCCACGTTGCATTTGATTCTGATTGTTTTTCAAACGTAACAGTTAAGACCGTTTTAAATTGTCCAGAGCACACATGTGAAGCTGCTATTACAGCCGTGCTGCCACCCACGCTTCCGGCGGTATGAACCCTTAAAACAGGTTTGCCTACCGCTCCAATTGCATCAGCAAGATATAACTCAGGCATGATGACCCCTTCAAACATATCGGGAGCTTTACCCAGAACAACCGCGTCAACGGCGTCCCATTCTATGTCTGCTGCTAGCATTGCCTTATCTATGGCTTCACGAACCAAGCCTGCCATGGACACATCTCTTCTCTTTGAATCGTAGTTAGTTTGACCAACACCTATGACGCCTGCTTGAATCATTTATGCCTCTCCAAATGAACAACCATGTTGTGCTGAAGGCAGGGACCAGAAGATGCATGAGCTATTCCGTGGTCTGATTGATCTCTTACGAGTGATTGAAACGTTTTTCCAATGGCGTCTAGACCTGCACACATCATTACATTTCCAACCAAGGGACCGCCAGATAAATTTGTTGGAACGTTCGTTAAGTTTAAAAGCTTTCTTAAAAATGGTACTTCATGACTAAATTGAGTGTGTAGCTCAGCCACATCAAAATTAATGTTCTTTAGGTTCAGATTAGTAATTGCATTTTGGATAGTTGGAGATGTTGCTAAATCTCTCGAGCCTAGATTTGAAGATTCAATGCTGTGATCAATTCCCTCAATCCAAATAGGGTTATCGGTAAATTCAAAAGCTTTATCTTCTGAGGCAATCACCATTGCAGATGCTCCATCAGATATTGGAGGACAGTCAAAACCTCTAAGGGGAGAAGAAATTAATGAATCGGCCTGATAAAGATCCTCACTTACATGATCAGTCAAAAGTGCATTTGGATTATTTGCTGCATTGTTTCTCGCCTCAATAACTGTTGCCATCATTTCATCGTGGGTAATAATTTTTTGCTGCAATAATATCTGAGCTTGCAAAGCAGCCAAGCTAACCCGATCAGGCCAAAGCGGAGAAATATAGTAAGGGTCCATCTGCAAAGAAATAATTGAATCAAGATTGCCCGGTGAAGATTTACCAAAACCATAAATTAATGCAGTGTCTGCATCACCCATCTTAATTTTCAACATAGACTCATAGAGTGCCCAAGCTGCATCCATCTCAACGTGAGATTCTTTAATGGGAGGGCTTGTTTGAATTGCAGATAACCCTTCAACAAATGCAAAAGCTGCACCTTGAAGATAGTCACAGCTTCCAGAGCAAGTGAAGCCAATATCATCTTGCGATATGCCTAGATCATTAAAAACCTTATGCACAACCGGCATAATAAGTTCTACTTCATTTAAGGCGCCTGCATTAGGCAATATCTTATGTTGTGCGTAACCTACTACTGCTACTTTTTTCATGATGGTTTAAACCTTAAAGTGGATACATCAACATCTGGTTCATCAATAGGAGCGAACCATTTAATATTCTCTAATGAATGAGTCCATTCATCTTTTGGTTTCCAGACTGCCTGAACCCGCATTCCAATTCTAATTTGGTCAATTTCAATATCCTGCACTAAATGCAAGAAGGAAATATCAGCTTCATCAAGTCGAATCATGGCGCAAACGTAAGGAGGCACTATTGGGTTGCCTGGAATTGGTATGTGCACCACAGTAAAAGATTCTACGCAGCCTTTATCTGTTAAAGGTACTTCAATCGATGTTGCAATACCGCATCTTGGGCAACTCCCTCTAGGCGGAACATAAACAGCCTTGCATTTAGGACATGATTGTCCAACCAACCTGCCCTCTTTTACTTGATTCAAAAAAGTGGTGGTTGCTGAGCCAGCTGTGTATTGATACTCAAGATGAATAAAGGATTCTTTGTAATCTTTAGGTGCTTGATCGTCGCTCATGATTCTAAAATAAAATAATTAATGTCTGTGATGGCTTCGGTTGGATTCTCAGACCAAACAGGTAAAACTTTTTTTCCAATACTAAGATCAGATTCATCGCAATCAGAAACCATATGGAGCATGGCTGTATCTGCACCATCCAACTTAATGAGAGCAAATGCAAAGGGTGTTTTTAAGAGGTGATGAGATCGAGGTGAGTTTACCCAACTCCAAGACTCAATGGTTCCACCAGGGCCAACTTCAACAATTTCAGTTAAAGCTTCTCTTGTATCTGGATCGTATTCAGCGGCTGGAGCAAAAACTTTTTGAGCTTTGCTTTTGGTTCCAAAAATCTTCTTTTGAGATAAGCCTTCAAAAAACTTAGACATAATTGGACCGCTTGAACGTTTATATTTATAAGAAAGCTCAAAGGGAGCTTCTAATAAATTGATCTTGCTGTCATTCATTCTCTTCTACCATCGTATTTTTAGATGAGTCTATTAAAACATGTTTCATTAATTTTCCGGAAGCATTTCTTGGTAATGATTGTTCAGCAAATATCCATTTAGATGGCACTTTAAAATCTGCAAGCTTTGATGAAACCCAGTTTGATAGTTCTTCTTGTGTAATCTCAGAGTTTACTAGCTTTATAACTGCTGCAACTTCTTGTCCTAAATCTTCGTGAGGTAATCCAATGACTGCAGATTCTTCGACCATGGGATGTAAATCCAAAAGAAGCTCAATCTCCTGAGGATACACATTTTCAGCTCCACGCAAAATAAGATCAGTGCGCCTAGAAGAGATAAAAAATAAATGGCCTTCTTTGAAGCCAAAGTCTCCGGTTCTCAGCCAGCGATCCTCTAACAAAGATTCGCTTGAGGCTTCGGGATTATTAAAGTACCCCAGCATGACCGAGGGGCTCCTAACAAAAATTTCTCCTTCTTCGTTATCCTCTAAAATGACTTGCCCTTCCTCATCTCTAAGCTCTACATTAACGGTTGGCATAACTTGTCCTGGCGAAGCTGGATTACTGTTTAGGTTTTCACCCCAGTTAATAATGGTAATAGCACCTGACTCAGTTAGACCATAGCCATAGCCAAAGCTGTATTTAGAACTAGGAAAGACTTCCTTAGTTCTTTCAATTAAAGCAGGAGGCATTGGAGCGCCACCACCCCCGACTACGAGAACTGATGGAAGACTGATATTAGTTGCGTTTGCAGCATCCAGAACTCTTTTTAAGGCAGTAGGCACAGCGCCGCCCCAAGAAGTAACATTAAATTTATCAATCAACTCTAGTATTTTATGAGCAGAAAATTTTCCTGCATAAAGAAGAGTTGTTGAACCGGCAAATAAACTTGTTACCACACCAGCCGAAAGACCTGATACATGAAATAAGGGAGAGGTTAGAAGACTGGTGGGTTTGTGTTTAGCCCAATCAATGCCCTTAGAGGATGAATCTTGAGAGACTGCTGCGCCTTGCAGCATCGAAAGAGTTGAGTTTGCAATCATAGAGCGATGTGAAGTCATAACACCCTTTGGTGCGCCAGTTGTCCCTGAGGTGTAAAGCAAACAAGCACATTCATCTTCATCGAGACGAATAAATGAATCGATCATCTCAGATTGATTGGCTATATCCATTTCTTCAAAAATTAATACAGGATGTGTTGGCTCGCCAGAAATGCGATCGAATCTTTTTTGATCAGCAACAATTAATTTTGGGTCAGCATCCTCAATGGCTTTCATTGCCTCAGAGCCCTTCCACCAACCATTCAAACCACAAGCAATAGCACCAATACTTACAGTGGCCCAAAAGAAAATGACCCACTCAGGGCAATTGGCTGCGTATATAGCCACCCTATCTCCAGGTTTAACCTCATACTCATTCTTTAAAATGTATGCAGCTTTTTTAACTAGCTTCAAATGCTCAGCGTAAGTAATAACCTTATTTTGGTAGATAAGATATGGTTGGTCGCCGTGATTATTTGAAAGCTCTAAAAAATCTACCAGGGACCTAGGGCGATTTTTGAAAACGTCCATCTCTGATCCAAGAACATTCTCACGATGTATCTGAAAAAATTCTTGATCTGAAACCAAGGCTTGTATGTATTTATCTGTGTGCATAACTTAAATTATTTTTAACTATCGTATAAACAAAACAAATAATCAACGAGTATCAGTAGCTTTTATTTTGTCAATGTTGTTTGAGAAATAGAGTTTAGTTATAGTGGATTACATGCCATTTAACATGAAGAGAATTTAAAAATTATGGATTCACAAAACACAGATCAAAAACTAGCTGTCATTACTGGAGGAGCGTCTGGCATTGGGCTGAGTTGCAGCAAGCGCTTTGCAAAAGAAGGTTATGCAGTTTTAATAATTGATGCGAATAAAGAAGCCGGTGAACAAGAATTAAAAAGCCTTAAATCAGATGGTTATAATGCAGATTTTGCTTATTGCGATATCACCAAACATGAGCAAGTCGCCGCTATATTTCAAGGACTTGCAGACCAAAGTAAATGTGCACAAGTGTTAGTAAATTGTGCTGGCATTAGTCCAGCTTTGAATGCATTACACGAGTACCCTTTAGAAGAATGGCATCGTGCCATTGATATCAATCTGCATGGGACCTTCTATGCTTGCCGAGAGTTTCTTGATCTTGCAATGAAGAATAATGCATCCGATGGTTCAATCATCAATGTGGCTTCAATTATGGGAGTAAGAGCCAGCGCAGCTCAAGCATCTTATGCTGCATCTAAACATGCCGTTGTAGGTCTCACCAAATCTATTGCTCAAGACTATGCTCATTTAAATATTCGTGCCAATGCTGTGGGTCCTGGGGTCATTGATACGCCCATGAACACAGAATTGATGAAAGATAAAAATGTAATGCAATACATGCTTGGAAGAATTCCTTTAAAGCGAGTTGCTTCTTCGGATGAGGTAGCCAATCTTATTTATTTTCTTGCCTCCTCAGAGGCCTCATATATAACAGGGTCCTATCACCCAGTTGATGGCGGCTATCTTGCAAGCTGATATGTTTAATAAAAAAACTGCTCTTATCACAGGTGCTGCCAGCGGAATTGGTCGCGGCTTAGCTGTTCATGCTGCCGGCCTTGGAATGAATGTTGTTTTAATGGATCTTAACGAAGAAGGCCTGTCTGAGACTCAAGCTCTTATCCCAAGCTCCCCTACCCTTGTATTGAAGTGTGATGTATCTAATCTCGAAGAATTCACTCTATGCAAAGAAAAGATAGATGCGGAATTTGGTATGGTTCATTTTCTTTTTAACAACGCTGGAATTTTTTTAGAGGGCCGAGCTTGGAAAGCAGATCAAAAGAATTGGAAGAGAGTCATTGATGTAAATTTAATGAGTGTTATCTATGGGTTAAATCTCTTTGTAGATGAGATGATCAAAAGCAATGAACGTTGTCACATTATTAATACATCTTCTATGGCAGGGATAATCGTTGGGCCCGCTTTAGCGCCTTATACAACGACCAAACACGCAGTTGTAGGCCTAACAAGAACACTTCATGAGGACTTAGCTCAGAATGATAAAGTTGGAGTGTCTGTGATGTGCCCAGGTCTTGTCAAAACTAACATCATAGAAAGAGACCATCTGGGACTAGATCTAGATGAATCCTCCATTGATCAGCACGAAAGCGCTAAAAACAATGCACAGTGGCTTGCCGATGGGGTAAAAGAAGGAATGACTACCGAAGACCTAGCAGTCATAGTATTCAATAAAATTGAACAAAATCAATTTTGGATCCTAACGCATCCTGAGTTTATAGATGTTTACGCTGGCTACTCCAAAGAGCTCATAGACACTCTTTAGACTTAATCTTTATTTGAGCGCTTTCAGCACTTGCTTGAAAGGGATAATTTTAAAGTTCTGATTTTTTAGATCTTCCCCATCGAGGTTTTCATCGTCCTGAGCAATCATCATTCCCTTGGTGTATTTTCCACCAAAATTGTAGCTAGAAACTGAGATGCCATCTGTGTGTGATGTTCCATCAATACCGCGGGGACTATCATCAACAGTAAAACTAGAAATAAATTGATAAGGCTTCTGCCTGTTATAGACATTATATTTGTTGTCACCTTGTGAAGATAGAATGACATATCCTTCTGTATCAGAAGTTTTATAGATTGCCACCCCTTCAGGATCGCCGCCAATGTTTCCTTCTCGAGAGTCTACAATGACTGGGTTTAAAAATGGATACTCTTGATTCAAATTATAGGCTTTTAAAACTCCATTGGTTTCTTCTTCTGAGATAAACAAAGTTTGGTTTTCATCATCGAATACACATCCCTCTGACTCGCCTCCATTATCAAATACACCAATTAGTTTTTGATTTTCAAGCGTCCACATCTCAACGCTCGGACCTCCATCCTCAGTTGCAAAAGCAACGGGGGTTCCGCCAATCATTCCAATGCATATGCCATAAATATCTATGCTGGAGGCTATGCTAAATGAGCGCTTTGACAATGAAAAGATATCTTGAGATTCATGAGTATTAGCAAAAAAGGTATCTTGATCTATAACCCAATACTCTACAGATTGATTGCTTCGATTGGTTGCAGCAAGATAAATCTCTGAATTTTGCTGCCTAACATCTATGTTATTTATAGCTCCAAGCGGAGAGAAGCTCTGCTGCACTCCCTTTAAATCATACAAATAAACTCCTGCGGTCTTATCGGTGCCAAAAAAAAGTGATGTGCTTGGATTCTTAAAATTAATAATTATGGCTGGGTCATCGGCAGCATCTTCGGAAGTATTAACTGGAGGAGTTTCATCCAGAGCATAAATACTAGTATCTTGCGAGCATGCCACAAAGGTTATTAAGACTAACGCCAGCAGAAAGCTGGCGCTAATTTTAGGTTTTGTAAGCTTAGTAGTTGTATCTAAAACCAAGCGAGTATGTTGTTCCATATTCATCATATTGAGAAAGTCGATCCTTGTATCCCCAGAAATAATATTCTGGCTCATCCGTTAAATTAGTTCCTTCTAGTTTAACACTCAAATTATTATTGATTTCATACTTAAGAGAAAAATCTAGCTGCGAATGATTATCAACAAACCTAGAGTTGTCCAAAGAAATTGTATCTATGTCTCCCTCTTCGTCGGCCAACCAATCTAAATAATCACCTCTAGATGAAAGGCTTAACCTAGCATCAACTCTTCCTTGATCATATCCAATTGAAATATTCTTTTGTTGATCAGAAAGTTTTCTAAAAGGTGTGGTAAATCTCTGATCATCATCAAATGCAAAAGTGCTCTCTCCATCTGTGAAAGTCATATTTGCTGCCAAATACAAACCATCAAAGGGGCTGGGTAGGAAATTGAACTCTTGTTGATATGTAACCTCAAGTCCTTTTATGTCTGATTGCTCAGCATTAATGTATGTCTTTACGCCGTCATTAAAATTAACGCCATTGATTGTTGCAGTTTTTTGATATGTTGGATAAATAGCATTATCAATTTGTTTAAAAAATACTCCCAGGCTAAAAAAGAATAGATCATCCCCATAATACTCATAAGATAGATCTAAGTTATTTGCTTCGTATGGCTTAAGATCTGGATTTCCATAGGAGCCTTTAATGTCCTCGCCATCAATTTCAACTTCCGCAACAGGCGCTGCATTTGCAAATTTTGGTCTTGAAAGCGCTCTCCAGATCGCCCCTCTAAGCAACTGATTTTCTGATAGAAAATACTTGATCGTTAGATTGGGTGAAACAAAAGTATAGTCGTTGGATCCGTATGTTTTGGTTGCTCCAGAATCGTAGGCCGAAGATTCAAACTTTGTTTTCTCCACTCTGATGCCTGCTATGATTAAAGCATTTTCAGCTTCAATACTGGTCATTGCAAAAACCGCTAATACGTCTTCAGTTGCAGTAAAATCTGAAACTAAAGTTTCCTCTGAATCTAATGTCATAGAAGAAAGTTGGGATTTCATTTTGTCTGTGGCTGCAGCTGAAGCGAAAGAACCAAGTGTTTGATTGGTAAATGGCCATGGGATGGACACAGGATCAAAATCAGCTAAGGTTTTACCATCCCACTCGTAAAAATATAAATTCTTATCATTTTTAACATCTCGAGTTCTGTACTTCATTCCAAATTTTATCGTGGATGGAAGGTCACCAAACATTGAAGCTTTTTCAAAATCTATCTTGAATGCAACCTCTTCATCTTCAATCGTGGAGCTCTCAAGCTCTAGTTCCTTAAAATTTAGATTTCCAGGCTGGTATAACTCCCTGTAATCCTCGTAAACAGTCAAAAAAGGTTTTTGAGGATTAGAGTAATTAAATTGACCTAAAGCGGCATTTGAATCAATTCCTTTGAGATTGGTACAGCCCTCGTCTTTTCCTGCTCTTAAATAACAACGGAAGGTAACATCTGCATTATTTGAATCATCTTGCTCAGCAAAAGAATGGCTGATTTGAAATGATGAATTCCAATCTCCAATGATGGTATCTCCACCAAAGTTAATAGTTTGAATTGTCCTTATTTCTTCTCTAACTCTACTCTCTGCATCGTGACGAATTCTTGATGTCTCCATGAATTTCTCTGTGGTTGAGCCTGTTTGCGAGATTTTCCCATACTCATCTTTAAAACGCAGTTCATCTTCGATGTATTCATTCCAAAAAGCTTTTACATAAAGAGTTGTTTTATCGTTAACAATAAAATCAATGTCGTAAGTGAGGCCATATCTTTCTCTAGTAAGATCATAGTATCTCATCTCCCAGTCATCGTTCATTTCCTTCAAACCAGATGAATTGGTATCCCAGCCATAACCTGTTTCATTGTTATAAGTAACAATGTCTTTGCTGGCAAATGTAAGACCTATAACATGAGCAGATACATCAGAAATCTTTCCGCCATAAGTTAAAGCCATCTTTGGACTGTCTACATTTCCTGAGTTTTCATTGTATGAATTATCAAACTTTAATTTAAACAAAGTTTTTTTCAGGCTGCTTGGATTCTTTGTATTGAATTCAATTCTTCCACCTATTGAATCTGAATCTTGATCCGGAGTAAGACTCTTGGAAATAACAATATTATCTAACAGCTCAGTAGGCACACCATCAAGCATCACACTTCGATTTCCCTCAGGAGCAGTTACCGTTGCTCCATTAATAGCAACAGTATTTAAATCAGAGCTAAGCCCTCTAATAGAGACATACCTTCCCTCTCCTTGATCATTTTCAACAGAGATACCAGACACCCTTCTAATAGCCTCAGCAGCAGTTGTATCTGGAAAATCACCTAACGCATCAGAGTCAATTACTGAGATAATCTTTTGTGAAGACCTCTGCTTATCAATTGCACTTTTTAGACTAGACTTAGTTCCAATAACAACAACCTCCTCTAAATTTTCTGAATCCTGAGCATGTACAAATACAGCAATAAAAAAAAGGGACATAGATAAAAATAACTTCTTCATAAAAAACTCCATAAAATTTCCGTTCAATGTACGGAATGTCTATGACGCTTAGGTGGATGCTATGAAAGAATTTAGAATATTTCCTGCAACGAAATAAATAATGTTCTGTAACTATTTAGTGGCGGAAAAGTGACAAGTTTTTAAGGGCAATAAACTTTTTAAAATTTATACTCAAGACCTATTGAGAAAATATTCTTATTTTTTGATTTATCTGAAGAATCGATTAAAGAGTAGAAGGTAAATAATTTAAAATTATCGTCGATTATATGGTCATACCCAATGGTTGAATTTTTGCCAGAATCAATTTTCATGCTTGAGGATGCATATTGAAGTTTTATAATGCCTTGGTCTGATACCTCTTTGGCGAAACTAATTATCTGCCCATATTTCTCTATTCCCGAGGAAAGTTCTTGAGATTGCTGAAATATAAAACCTAGTTTTGATCTATTAAATGGTATCAATAATGACATTCTTGTTGAATCATACCCCTTCATTTCATTGTCTATAGCAAGAGCAGCTTGAAAAGAATCGCCAGAATAATTAATTGAGTATGATTCATAACCATCTCCAGTCTTTACTGGATTCTTCATTTTATTGACAGTAACTGAAAGAACCCCCTGAAATTTCGGTGAGGTGTAGCCTACAAAGTCATCCAAACGGTTCTCACCATGCAAAATATTTTTTATATCAGGCGCAAGATCATTAAATAGATCTACCTTAAGCTGAGATTTTTTTAATGCCGAATCATGTGTGCCAGCAAAGATAGTTCCTAGGTAACCTTTGATTCCTAAAAATGTATTTCTCTGCTTAAAAGTTCCATCATTTCCTCTAGCCTTTCCATCAACTAGATCAAAGCCATATTCAATTTGATATATGACCTTAAGACCTAATTCGTTGAACTCAAATAGATCGCCTTTTATGCCAATCTTTGATTCATTATTTTCTAATTCAAATTTTTCTTTTTTAGGGGCGTTAGAAACATGCTTTGAATCAATGGCTATCCTGCCATATAAGTCATGATTAGCGCTGACGTCAAGACACCCAATGGAAAGCAAAAAAATTAATATTTTGCCGCTAGTAGCAAAGCTAGAGATTCTTCCTGACATCTTATACGTTAAAAATTGTTCTTAATAAGATGTAAAACAGTACTGTAAAGGCAGCCCCTGCTGGAATGGTAACCAGCCAAGACGCAATGATTCTTTTGATCGAACTGAAATCAAGATGCTCCGCTCCTTTTGCCAAGCCTACCCCTATAACACCACCGACAAGTGTATGAGTTGTAGAGATTGGAAATCCAAGATAGGAAGCAGCTACAACTGTAGAAGCAGTTGCCATCTCAGCTGAAAAGCCAAGACTTGGAGTCAGGCTGGTAATTTTTTTTCCAACAGTCGCTATAACTCTTGAGCCAAGAGTTGCTAAACCAAAGACTATGCCAATGCCTCCGATAAACAGAACCCAAGGACTGATAGCTGCTTTTGAGCCAATTGCACCAGTATCTACCACACTTACAATAGCAGCCAGTGGCCCGATAGCATTAGCAACATCATTTGAGCCATGAGCAAATGCCATTGCACTTGCAGAGACAATCATGAGAAGCCCAAAAGCAAATTCTATCCCACCATCGCGCATAATTTTTTCTTTATTCGTTCTTAAAAAGAATGCTGTGCCAAGCGCCACAAGTGAACTAAAGAGTAAAATAAATAAATAGATTTCGTTATCAGTCCACTCAACCCCAACATGCTTCAATCCTTTTCTTGCAGTAACAAGCGAGATAACAACTGCAACCATAAAGCTATACATTGGTATGAATGTAATTGCAGCTTTTTCAGGTTCAGAGCGATCTAAGATTAATTTTTTTGCAGAAATGTAGAGAGCGAAGGCTAAAGTTCCAGAAAACAATGGTGATGTGACCCAACTCATGGCAATGGTGCCAACTTTATTCCAAGAAACTGCATCAACCCCTTTCGTGATTAAGACAAATCCGATAATGGCTCCAACGATTGAATGAGTTGTTGAGACCGGCCACCCTCTCAAGCTAGCAATATATAACCAAGTCCCACCTGCAAGAAGTGCGGACATCATACCAATAACAAAAATATTTATATCGTTGGCATATATATTAGGGTCAACAATACCTTTGCGAATAGTAGATGTCACTTCCCCGCCAGCTAAAAAGGCTCCTAAAAACTCAAAAATAGCTGCAATAATAATGGCTTGTTTTATGGTAATAGCTTTACTGCCAACCGAGGTTCCCATAGAATTTGCTACATCGTTAGCCCCAATTCCAAAGGCCATAAAAAATCCTATAAAGCCAGCAATCAAAAGAATGGTAAAGGGATCAAGAAATAAATTTTCCATATTTAAATAATAGTTATCAATTAATGATGCTATTAAGCATTATGGCTGTGAAAAGGAGATTGCTTTCTTGTTACTAAACACAAACCTTTGTGCAACATTTTGATGAAGCATCCGATGGTTAGTATAGGAAAGACCTGCCTCTATTAGGACAAGGTAAGATTTAGAGGGCTAATAATTTAAGAAAAATAAATAACTGCTGCTAAAACGAACCACAAGGAGAAAAAACCAAATACCTGCATCTCGTTTGCTTGAGAACCTTTAGGCATTAAACCCTGTTTTTTTAATAATTTTTTAGTATTCATTGGAATAATTAAGTTTCTTATATGACACTATTTTGTCACATGAATGACACAATAAACTAAATTGCTGAAAAAAGCTATAAATTATTGTTATTTATAGAACAAATGTCGATAATAAAGTTATGTTAGGAAAGCCAAAGCAACAAAGAAGCCAAGATAGAATTAATAAAATTCTCCAGGCAGCCGAATCAATCTTAGAGCATGAATCAACTGATGCTTTAACCATTGCCAAGATATCTGAAATGGCTGGCTTGAAAAGAACATCGACATATAAGTTCTTTGAAACACCGGATGACATTAAGCTGGGACTAATTCAAATCTATATCAAAAAGTGTGATCAGGCCCTTATTGCTAATCTTCAAATCAATTCAAATGCCGACTATGCAGCATGCCTCAAAGATTCAGTAAATATTATGATTGTGTTTTTTAGAACAAATCCAGGTGCTCAAAAACTAATCCTAGAAAATAATGTGACCCCTCCCGTCTTAAGTTCTGAGCTACATAAAATTGCTGGCTCGATTCTAAAACATGTGGAAGGATCGATCGGCCTGCCAAATATGTTTAATAAGCCCGGAGTTTTTCTAGTCATAACTCAGATTATTTTTTCCATCCTATCTCTTAATACGAAAGAAGATGGTGAGCTAACGGATGTTGGGCTGAACGAAGCGGTCCGAGCTACAAACGCTTATCTTCATAGTTGCATTGCGACTCCAGCCTAAGACTTCTTAGTAAAATACTATATTTAATATGCTTATTTCATTTGATCAAAAGGAATATCAAAAATTAAACGATAAATCCTACCAATTAGAGAAACGCAGGCTGCAAATCGAACTTCTTAAACTTCAGGAAGATGTCATAGAAAATAATCGACGTATTTGCATAGTCTTTGAAGGTCGAGACACTGCCGGAAAAAGCTCTGCATTTAAATTCTTTGCTCAGTACCTTATTCCAAAGAATTTTCAATACGTGAATTTAGGCATCCCCACTAAATGGGAATCAAGTCACTGGTTTCAAAGATGGAATAAAGTCATACCCAAAAAAGGTGAAATCGCTTTTCTTGATAGATCTTGGTACACAAGAGCATTAACCGAGCCTGTGATGGGTTATTGCAATGAGAAACAATATAGAGATTTCATGGAGCGAGTTATTCCTTGGGAGGAATCTTTAATTAATGAAGGTGTTGAAATTATTAAATTCTATTTTTCACTCTCGCAGGATCAACAAAAAAGAAGAATGAAAGCAAGAAAACACTCCGAACTTAAATACTGGAAGCTATCGCCTAATGATGAGCGAATTGTCACTAAATGGGATGCCTTTACCCTCTATAAAGAGCAAATGTTTCATAAAACTTCTCCAGCCTCTTCCCCATGGATAGCAATAAATGCAAACAATAAAATGATTGCAAGACTTTCGGCTCTAAGATTTTTACTTAATCAGACTGAGTATGAAAAAAAGAAACTTCTGAAACCTTTGACCTGGTCTAAGAAAATTAATAACTACAAGGTTAATCTTGAAGGTGTGGAATTCAATAATTTAGATTATGACCAATACATGATTTTAACCAAATACACAGATGATGTTGAATAGATGAAAATTGCCTCTATAGATATTGGTACAAATGCCATCAAGTCAAAAATATTTAAGACAACTCCCACTTCTATAGAATTTATCGAAGGCATGAGGTCGCCCATTCGCCTTGGAGGTGAAGTCTTCAACGAAGGAAAGCTCAGTCAAAAAAAGCTGGATCAAGTTATAAGTACTATTAAGAGCTATGAAGGTATTTTTCAAAAAAATAAAATTGATAGATATGAAATTGTCGCGACATCAGCGTTTCGAGACACCTCTAATTCTGAGGATGCAAGAAGATACGTAGAGACGGCTATCAATCACCCCCTAAGAGTAATATCAGGCCTTGAGGAAGCACAGCTCATTCGATTTCATCCAAAAAGTAACACAGGTAAAAATAAGATTTTTGTTGATCTGGGTGGGGGCAGTACTGAATTTTTTTTAAGAGACAGCACAGGAATTGAGATTCGATCATTTCAATTGGGTGCTGTGAGAAATATGTTGAGCAAAGATAAAAAGGAAGAGTGGATAAGGCTAGAGAAATGGCTAGAAACTATTAAACCAAGAAAGAAGTTAATAGGTATTGGGGGCAATATTCGTTCGTTTCTTCAGGCGCACGATAAAAAAGAATTAAGCATCAAAGAATTAAATAAAAAAATTAAAGAATTTTCCAGACTAAGCACTCAAGAGAAAATATTTAAATATAAATTTTCACCAGACAGAGCTGATGTTATAGACCATGCATTACATATCTTTAAATTTATCTCAGAGCACTTGATGGTAGAAACGATTACATCTACCAGATGGGGTGTATCAGACTCCATCGGAGTAAAACTTTTTCACGAGATATATTCAAATAAAATAAATATCTCATAAGCAGATAGATGCCTATTGAAGAAAGGCTTTAACTTGCTGGAACTCTGAATTGGGAGTAATTGATAGGGAGATTATTTCAATCTCTGGATGATTGACTAGAGATTCAAGGAATTGAGCATAATTGACCACTGATTCACTCTTAAATGCTATGACTATACTTCCTTCCTCTTCACCTAATTGAAAATCAATCAATGGATAGCGCTTAGATTCTGAAAAAATAAAATCTTTTTTTTCGGGATAATCAAACAAAGCTTTTTGTGCCAACGAATATTTTTGGAAATTTAAAGCTTTGTCATAAACATAATCAAAATTAGCCTTTGCTACCTCAAGATTTAATTTCTTCGCTGATATTTTGTTTGATATGTCTCCAAGATAAATAAAGACAACTATCAGCGGCAATAGGAATAGAAGAATCTTAATCATTCTTTTTTCATTAGTTTGAAACGATCCCCAGAAGTCTAATAATTTCATATTAATCATTCTCATAATCAATAATTAAACTGCCGTTCCAACCATCCGAGCCTTTGTTGAGCCCGTTATCATTAATCTTGATAGGTTTAGAGTTAGCAAGCTCTTTAAAAAGAGAAAGGTTGAGAGGAGATAGGTTCTCTACATTTGCTGTGATTTCACGATCGGCAAAGTTGATATTGATACTTCGTATTGATTTATCTGAAAGCACTTCAACATAACCTAGGGCTTCCAGGTCTTGAGAGGAAACAAGTGACTGCAATGGAACGCCTTTAGTTAAATCATCAATTTGTGCCTTAGGATTAACCAGTCTCTTAAAGCCAGGATTTAATTGCTGAAATATCGTCATGGTATTTTCATTGTAAGAAGCAATGGAAGAATGCAGAGAGTGGTTAATCAACAATGGAGCTAAAAGCACAATTAAGAGAGAGGCAGCCATAATCCAGGATTCAGAATAACTAAGTTTAAATTTAGACCTTAAAAATTGTAGCGATAGCTTGCGTTTGAATAAGTTGAAAGAACTTAACTTTGAATGTTTCGCAAAGCCAATGTGCATTTCTTTCCAAGATTTTTGGACTGGAATTAAATCTTTTATAGGATGAGAAATATTATTATTTTCTTTAAAGACCTCCAAAGAATTTAAATCAAAAGAGTTTGACTCTAGCGTATCAAGATACTCTGGCAGTGAAGAAATTGACCCCCCAAAACCAGATCCATCACTAAAAGATATAACAAAAGAATTATCTGTGAGAAGGATTGTGTTTCGTTCGGTTTGAAAAAGGTAATGTTCTGGAACAAGAATAATCTCAGCGTCCATTTCATAAAATTTCTTTGCTATAGATTCAAATATGGACGAATCAATCCAGGAGGCAAGATTTAATTCTTCGTTATAAAAGAATTTTAAGCTAGAGACATCGCTAATCAGCTGATCCTCTACTTCTATCAAAACATTGGCTCTTAAGATCTCGCCTTTAAGCCCCTCTTTATTCTCATATTTCATGAATCCAAATAGCTGAGAGGGAATCATGACAAATATATTAGTACTGCCTGAAAGAGTATTGCCTATGTCAGAGAATGAAACAGAATGCAGCGGAGATCTGGTCAATTCATCATAAGAATAAATATCAATACACTCTAGTGATGAATCTTGAAAATGAATAAAAGAATTGATCATGTCATATTAAAAATTAAATGTGCGACTTAATACTTCTGCTGAATTCGAAATATCTAATATAACTAGAGATTCAAGATTGGCAGAAAAGTTTTCATTTATTATGTCACTTTGAAGTCTGAAAGTTTGTGAATTAATGCTTAGCACTTGAGATGGGAATTTTGATGCCTGATTAAACTGGTCAATAAATACATTCACATCATCATAACCATTTTTTGGCATATTAAGAATTTGACTGGCGGTGTATTCTAAATTCTCTTCATCAAAAAATGCTGAGATCAATAATGAATCGCTTTGAACCAAAGAGTTAATATTAATTATTTGATTATTTCTATTTGGAAGGACACAAAGATTGGCAATTAAATCCCTATAATCCACCCTCTCCATGATTGGAAAATTATTAATCTCTGAGATATCTACAAGCAACCTTTTTGGGGTAAATTGACTTATTTTGCTTGCGGGACCTATATAAAAATAATTTTCAGCTCCAAAATTTAGAGGTTGGTTATCACGATCAACCCAATCAACAAGCTGATCAATAAAAGATTCAATATCAGCTTCATTAAATTGCTTTAGTTTTAAGTATCTTTTTAGCCAAGCTTTATATAACGGCCTAATTTCATATGACTTACCCGAGGGTTTAAATAAACTGTTTAAATTAAAGCAATTAGATGCATCTAGAACAGAAACTTCAAGAACCATTAAATCGTTTTGAAAATAAAATTTATTGTTAAGAAGTGAATCGTTAAGTGTGAGCTTTGATTGGAAAGACTTAATGTTTTTTTGGAGTAATTTTATAGCTTGTTTTTCAGAGCTCATTAGCATTTGATGGCTTAAGTTTTTGAAGTCTAAATAAGCCTCTCTTTTTAAAGAGATATAAAAATTTTTACTAATCTGCACACTGATAATAGATAAAATCATGACTATCAAAAGTGTTGTTATGAGAATTACGCCTGGCTTATTCATAGCTATGATGGAGGTTTGAATTGATAATCCATGTATAGGATTTGCCTTGATCCTGCTCTATGTAAATTCTTATTAACTGTGGAAATTTTTGCTCGTCGATAGTATTTTTTGGCCAAGAAGTAGACCATGAATTTTTATCAGAAAATTCTAGGCTCACATTCGTAACATTATTAAGTAGTATGGTTTCAAAGAAGTCATCGCTGTTTGCTGGAGCTGATGCGTAGAATTGCTTTCTAAGAAACCGACTGCCATCAAGCAGATACTCAATACGAGCAAGAGAGTCAGAAAAATTTCTACCAGCTCTTACTTTGGTTGTGAATATAAAGCTATCGGCGTTAAGGCTGCTTTTAAATGTATGTGGCTGTGGCTCTCCCCTAGCATCTATAAGATTTACATTCACAGCATTGGTAATATCTTCTCTCAGAGTGTCTCCTAGTAAATTAATACGAAGAGTATGAGCTGATTGAGAAAAAACCATCTCTTTTGATTGAATGGAGGATTGCAGAAAGGTAGAAGTGATGATTGTGATGATGCTCAAAATTACCAAAGAAATTAAAACTTCTATCAGAGTAAATCCTTTGAACATGTGACTATTTTTTCGCAATGATAGTCGTTAGTTCGTATATATTATTTTCAGCAGAGAGCCCTACTCTTATAGAGAGTTCAAAAAACTCAGGGGATGAATCTTGCAAGCGCTCTGACCAAAAAAATAATTTGCCGCCAAAGTTAACTTGACCCTTCCTTGCATCAGATCCATTGAATGGCTCTAAGGTTTGAGTTAGTGCCAATCTATTGTTAGCAATTTGCCTTGCATAGGCCCTATTTTCTAACTGCATAGCAGAGAGTGTGGTGGAACTAATAAATTGGAAAACAGAAGTAACAGCAAGACCAAGTATTAGTAGCGCCACTCCAACTTCTAAAAGACTAAAGCCTGGTTTTAACATTACTGATTTTCCTTAGAAATAATTTCAATAGCAGAAAAGCTATTAACACGAAGAATCAATTCATTGTCCATGCGATTGTATTGGATGGTCCCGCCCGATGAATGCCCAGATGGATAAAAGATTAAAAACGGATCATCCCTGCTCTCATCAACATAAAATAAATTACCAAGGCTGTCTTGAAACTCTGTGTCTGATTTAATCATAGGAAGCATATTTGAGGCTTCGGTGTTTGCTTGCCATTCATTCTCACGAAAAGTTGCTATAAATTGAGAGCCATTTCCAACAAACCAGCCTATGTTTTTTTTAGTAAGTGCACTTTCCTCGCTTAGGTACTCTATTAGACTTGAGTATGAGTTGATTTGATCTGATTGATAGGATTTTAAAAAACCACTGTTAGTCAGAGTTATGGTTGAAATGATCCCTATCAAAATTAGAGCCACAAGCAGCTCTAATAAAGTGAAGCCTTTGGAATTAATTAATTTTGTGAAATCCAATTTCCTATGTCGGCATTGTCTCCAACACCTCCCTCAAGACCATCTGCTCCTAGACTATATATATCATATCTTTTAGCTTTTTCTCCTGGGGAAAGGTAAAAGTATTCTTGCCCCCATGGATCAGTTGGTACAGAGTTAATGTATCCATTTTCTGGATACAAATAAGGCCTTTTAAGTTCTAAATGAGGTTTTACGAGCGCCTCTAAACCCTGCTCTGTAGTGGGGTATCGCATTTCATTAAATTTATATAACTCTAGGGCTTTTTCTACTTGAGAAATATCAGCTCTCATTTTCTCTAAGTTAGCACGCTGTAAAAAAGGGGAGACGTTAATAGCAACTATGGTTGCGAGAATACCCAAGATAACTATGACAGCCATCAACTCAATTAAAGTAAAGCCTGGTCTATTTTTTAAAATCATTGTTATCCTAAAGCTATAGTATTCATTTGCATGATGGGTATTAAAATTGCCAACACGATTAACAAAATAATACCTCCCATAAAGATAATTACCAAGGGCTCTAGAAGAGACAATACAGTAGCGCGTTTACTTTCTATCTCTCCCTTCATGTATTGAGTTACCTTTTCAAACATAAAAACAAGATTGCCTGATTTATAGCCACTTGAAAGTAACTGAATAAATAGTGATGGGAAAATCTTTGATGCTTTTAAAGATTGAATAAAGTCTTTTCCTTCAACGAGGTCAGCCCTAGCATTGGTGATTGTTTTGGCTATAAATTTATTACCAATCACTACGTGCGCTTGTTGCATCGCAATATCAAGATTAAGTCCTGACTTCAGCATTAAGTGCATGATCCTGGCAAAACGCTCAACTTCAGCATTGAGGATAAAACTTCCCACAAGAGGTAGCCTTAAAAAATTTTTATGAAAGAGTATCGATGTTTTCTCGTTCTTGGACATCTTTCTGTAAGCATAATATGTTCCTCCAATAGAACTGAAAAGTAATATCAGAAAAAGCCAAGCATAGTCAGAGATAATCATCAGACTTCTTGTTAGCAAAGGAAGAGTAGCCCCAGCCCTTACAAACTGATCAACTACCTGGGGCATCACAAATGTAAGCAAGGCAAAAACTACCCCGATAGAAAAGGTTAAAAGAATTATAGGATAGGTCATGGCAGAAATAACTTGTTGCCTTACAAGAGCTGCCTCTTCAAGATAATCTGCAAGATTGCTAAAAGCAATATGAAGATTCCCTGCGGCATCTCCAGCAGCAATTAAAGATCTATATGTTTCATTAAAAATAGTGCTATGAGAAGACATTGCGTCAGCAATCCTTGATCCTTGCAATACCTCGTCTCTGACAGAATGAAGCGCTGCAGAAAGATTTTTATCATCAACCTCATCAGCAATTGATTTCAAGGTTTCATCCAAAGCGATGCCGGAGTCCAATAATGTTGCTATCTGCCTTGTAGCAAATAGAACATCTTTTTGACTGACTCTAAGCTTTCTTTTGAATCTATTCACAGAAAGCTCTAAAGACAAGGGAGTTAAATTTCCTGCTTTAATTTGTTGCCTGGCTGTACGCTCAGAAGCTGAGCTAAGAATTCCCTTGATCTTTTTTCCAGTTAGATCAATGGCAGTATATTTAAATGTTGGCATCTTGATGGCTTTGAACTTTTAGAAGCTCTTCATAGGACGTTACTCCTTCAAGCAATAATTTAGTTGCCGATGCATCAATTGATAAGGTATTTTTAAAAGCACATTTTTCTAATGCGCTCTCTGACGCTTCATCATGAATTAATGCTTTTAATTCATCGGTGACGCTAATGCATTCCGCAAGAGCCACTCTTCCCTTAAAGCCAGAATGACCACATTCTGCGCAGCCATTTGGCTGAAAGACAGTGCGGCTGGAGTTTAAAGAAAATTTTTGCTGCATTGAATCTGAGGCAGTTATCTCAGTTCTGCATTTTGTGCAGAGTCTTCTTACAAGTCTTTGTGACACCACCATTCTGATGCTTGACGCAAGAAGATAAGACTCAATACCCATATCTCTTAGCCTAGCAATTGCTCCAATTGCGCTGTTGGTGTGCACTGTTGAAAGAACTAAATGGCCTGTCAAACTGGCTTGAATAGCTATTTTTGCTGTTTCTATGTCTCTTATTTCTCCAACCATAACGATATCTGGGTCTTGACGAAGAATTGATCTAAGGCCTGATGCAAAATCATAACCTGCCTTTGCATTAACTTGAGTCTGACCGATTCCTGGGAGGGTGTATTCTATAGGATCTTCAACGGTCAATATATTTTGCGAGGAGTCACTGACATGGCGAAGACCAGAGTAAAGGGTTGTTGTTTTACCAGATCCTGTTGGTCCTGTAACCAAGATGATTCCCTCTGAAAATGTCAGCGCAGTTTTATAAGTATTTAAGATTGATTCAGGTAGCCCAAGATCAGTAATATTAATTTGTGCTGCCTTTTTATCAAGGAGCCGTAAAACCACCCTCTCTCCATAAGATGATGGCAAGGTAGAGACCCGCACGTCAATTTTGTTTGTACCCAGGGACAATGAAACTCTGCCATCCTGGGGCTTTCTTCGCTCAGCAATATCTAGACGAGCAATAATTTTAAGGCGTGAAATTATTGGGGCTGAGAGTCTAGAATCATGCGTGAGAACTTCTTGTAAAATTCCATCAACCCTATACCTAACAATGAAATTATCTTCATAGGGTTCAAAATGTATGTCAGATGCCCTGACTTTGATTGCTTGGCTCAAAACACCATTAATTAATTTAATGATTGGGGCGTCATTTGCCCCGCTCAACAAATCCTCAGTAGGGGCTAATGTATTTGCAAAAGACTGAAGATCAAAATTTTCAGAAAGGTCTGCGCTAAGATTCGGATTATCGCCTTCTGCAGAGTAATATTGAGTTAACAGTTGATCGAAATCCTTTGGAGAGCAGACTTCGGAGATAAAATCAGATCTCAGAACTCTGGAAAGTTCTTGGTACATTACGAGACTTAATTTTTTCTCAGCAATTACGTGAAGCTTTGATTCTTTTATATAAGCAAGAACCCTGTGCACGCGGGCAAAATCATAAGGAAGAGAGATATTTTCTTCTGAATTTTGGCCTTCCAGATCCATCAATTTACTGAGTTAAGTCTATGGGCTGAACTTCATCTAAAGAACGTAAAAGCACTTCAGCATTGATGTAATTGTATTTTTCACCCGAAAGAGAAGATACATCAGCAGAATCAATAAGAATTCTAGGTCGCAAAAATACCATTAGATTCCTTTGAACCCTAGATTCTGCAGAAGAGCTAAATAACTTTCCAAGCAAGGGAATTGAGCCAAGGATTGGAACTCTAGAAACACTCTCTTGAAGATCATCTTCATTTAAGCCTCCTAATACAATCATTTGATTGTTATCAACCAAAACCGTTGTTTCTATACTTCTTTTGTTAGTAATAAGGTCAGCTGTTCCAGTTAAAGGGCCAACAATTCCGGATACTTCCTGTTTTATCTCCAAGATAACTGAATTGCCTTCATTGATTTGCGGAGTAATGGAAAGCTTAATACCAACCTCTTGCCTGGAAGTTGTTCGAAACGGATTAGCATTGCTAGAGCCTAAACTTTCACCGGTAGTAATAGGTATTTCTTGACCTATAACAAGGTGAGCTGGTTCATTATCCATGGCAATAATAGTATGCGTAGATAAAATATCTGAATTTTGATCATCGGCAACAGCGCTAATTATTCCAGCAAAGCTATCTCCGCCGCTAAGATCACCAAATCCACTGATCAGACCAGATGAATTTAATAAAGAAGATGTGGCAAGATTGCTTAAAGTTGCATTATTACCCTGTTCGATGGCAGAGCCAGCGAGTGATAGCAGGTCTGGATTAGCTCCATTTTGAAATCGAGTGATGCCGATGGGAATATTTCCGTCTTGCGCTCCAGCAAAGATTGTCTCAACCCCAAGATTCCTGGCTGCTGTTTCAGATAGCTCAACGATAATTGCTTCAACCAATACTTGAGCTCGCCTAATATCAAGCTTAGAGACTAAATTTCTTATTAGATCGAGATTGGTTTCTTCTGAGGAAATGACAAGAGAGTTAGTTTCACGGTGATGCGTTACAACAGGCTTATCGGCATCTTCGCCTGAAAATCTTGAAGAAACAGTATTGATAATTGCTGCAACTTCTTCCGCTTTAGCGTACTTGAGATATATCACTGCTATTGATCCACCAGTTAAAGCATCCTGATCAAGAGCTTTTAATGTAGATGTAATATTATTGGTAACAATTTGATCCGCTGATAGAATCACTGAATTTGAAGGGGTAAATGGCACTGCAATAAAATTATTTATAGTGGGGTTATCCTGCACCTTAAGCCTATCAAGAATTCGCACTGCTTCTACGGACGAAAGATTATTTAATTTAATAATATTAATAGCTGCACTGTCATTCATATCAAGCGTAATAAGTAATTTTTCAATGCGATCAATGTTTGATTTTTTATCAACCAATAAAATGGAGTTAATAGAAGGAATGCTTGATAGGTGAGATTGGCGTCCAGTAATAGCTTTAATCTGCGGTAATATTTCTCCTGCAGATCGATTTTTTAAGGTGAAAATCTTCGTTGCAATTGAGGCATTATTAAAAGAAGCATTGGAATCTCTGGTAGCTTCATTCTCAGGGACAATCCTGACAACTCCCCCATCAGAAAGAGCTGCAAAACCGTGGACTTGTATGGTTCTAAGGTAAACATCCCATACCTGATCTGCTGAAAGTATTGAATCTGAAAAAATAGAAATTCTGCCCTTAACCCTCGGATCAAGTATCAAAGTCTTTTTAGAAAACTTCGAAATATCTTGGGTAACTTTAGCAATTTCTACATCCTGATAGTTTAGTAAGAAATTTTCTTGGGCGACTAGCTCGAATGAAAAGACAATAATAAAAAGCAGTGAGGACAATGTATGTAGTTTTTTCATGCTTTAATTATTTATTATTATATCTGTGCTCAATTGATAACTTTTACCGTTTTGAGTAAAAATTGCAATCTTAGAGTCAACACTTTCAAGCTTATATGTATTCTCTAACAGTTCGCCCTGTTGCACGACATAAGTTTGATTATTTTTTTCTACGATCACTGAAGCTCTTTTTTCACCTGCTCTGTATCCGACTATTTTATAGTTGAAGCCACTAGATACAGGTTCTTGTGTTGCCTGGCCTAGATTTTGTGAAATGGATTGGGAGTTTGAAATTGAACTAAAATTATTTTTAATGTTTTCTGGCTGGGACATTAAGATAAGATACAGATTTATTAAGTAATAAATGGCTATTGCCCCTAACAATGTTATGAGAGCTTTTTTTATCAGAATAAAATTAATTTTCACAGATTTACAAGAGGTTAGTGTTGAACAAGATGGACAAGAATTAAGATTAAGTCAAGGATTAATCAAAATAATGTTTGATGGGTATATTGTTAGTGATTATAAAGGCCAATGGGCAGATAAACCATTATACTGGTTTTTTGTAATTGTAAGAGATTTATACTTTTTTAAGAATCAACATAAACAAGCCGAAGTATGGCTTACAGGCGATGTTGAGGAGTTATATCATAAACTTAAAACTTATTTGAATACTTTCAATTACAGACTTAAAAGATAAGATTAATAGAATTAATTAATAATGAATAGAACTTTTACTTTTTGCCAAAAAGTACAAAATTGCTTCTAAATGATGAAATAAAAGGGTTAAGACCTTATTAACAAATGTAAAAACTAACGACGACCTTACGATATTGAGAACTAGCAAGGCAACATTTTCTAAGACAGTGAATAAAGTTTTAAATAGTTTAAGAATAGGCAGAAAGTAGCGCAAGGGTGGATGGTTCTTGGGGTTTCATACAATATAGTTAGGGGTTTGTTTGTTGGCTATCCATATGTTGCTTAAGGCAGAGGCGGGTCGGTTGCGGTTGAGGTTGTTTCGACGGTCTTGACTCTTGGATTGGTGGCAGGTACAATTTTAACATACAAAAGAAAAACCTACCTAAAGCACGTAAAATACCTTCTCATACTCTTCTCCATCAGCCTCATGCTTCAAAACTTCAGCTTTCAACCTGGATAACTCGTCCCTCTAACCTCTCTCGGCCTTTTCTTCACAGTTATCAACACCTTGATCCTCTCTCTGATAATTCCCGACACCCTTGAGAAATGCCTTCT
>ENA-OREN01001467-OREN01001467.1-marine-metagenome-genome-assembly--contig:-NODE-1467-length-27496-cov-7.503519_pt1 | contig 27496 bp, 28 predicted proteins | sample MGYA00248624_ERZ508555 | MGnify/ENA primary metagenome ERZ508555 (study PRJEB26222, sample SAMN06267773) | marine metagenome | isolation source: Saanich Inlet, British Columbia, Canada | place...
CTAAAGTCTTTAGAAAAAGACCCAAACTATACCCAAAGGCAGTTATCTAAGGATTTAGATATAAGTCTTGGTAATGTGAACTATTGTTTAAAAAATTTAGTAGAAAAAGGTTTTGTAAAAATTGATAATTTCAGAAAAAGTAAGAATAAAACACAATATTCTTACCTTTTAACACCAAAGGGGATTGAAGAAAAGGCAAAGCTTACTATAGAATTTATAAAAATAAAAACTCAAGAGTATAATCGACTAAAAAATGAAATTAAAGATTTAAAATCTGAAGCCAATCAATGTTAAAGAGCTGCATGGATCAAACTGATAAAATTTACGTTGCAGGCCACAATGGCATGGTTGGTTCTGCAATTGTCAGAAAGTTACGTAAACAAGGTTTTACTAATATTATTACACGCTCAAGCGTAGAGTTAGATCTTACTAATCAACAAGATGCACATAGTTTTTTGCAAGAAGAAAAGCCAGACTATGTTGTTATCGCTGCTGCTAAGGTTGGCGGTATTCACGCTAATAATAGTTACCCTGCAGAGTTTATTTATCAGAATTTAATGATAGAAGCGAATCTAATCCATGGTTCGTATTTAGCAGGAGTTGATAAATTATTGTTCTTAGGTAGTTCATGCATTTATCCAAAACAAGCGCAACAGCCAATTAAAGAAGAATATTTATTAAGTGGTTATCTAGAGCCAACGAACGAGGCGTATGCGATTGCAAAGATTGCAGGCATTAAGCTTTGTGAATCGTATAATCGACAATATGGTACGGATTACAGAAGTATAATGCCTACCAATCTTTATGGGCCTAATGATAACTTTCATCTTGAAAATTCTCACGTTATACCAGCTATAGTTCGTAAAATTCATCTGGCTAAATGTGTAGAGCAAGGTGATTGGCAGGCAATAAAAGCAGATATTGAAAAATACCCAATAAAAGGTATTGATAACAATAGTAGTAGAAACGAAATACTTATGACTCTTATGACGTATGGAATCCAATTCAAAATTCAAAATTTAACATTTAACACTTCTAACTTGAACCTAGTTCAAGTTAGTCTATGGGGCAGTGGTAAGCCAATGCGTGAATTTCTTCATGTAGATGATATGGCAGATGCATCAATTCATATCATGGGTCTTGATAAAAAAATATTAGAAGAATCAATAAAGCCAATGCTGTCTCATATTAATATTGGTACTGGAGTAGATATTACAATTAAAGATGTTGCGCAAACTGTTAAAGAGGTCGTTGGATTTTATGGCGAAATTGTTTTTAATGCTAAAATGCCTGATGGTATTAAAAGGAAGTTGTTAGACGTTACTACAATTAAACGTCTAGGCTGGAAGCATAAGGTTGAATTAAAAGACGGATTAACAGAAATTTATAAATGGTATGTTGAAAATATGGAAAAAATAGAATGCTAAAAAAAGCACTAATTACCGGCATTACCGGACAAGATGGTGCATATTTAGCAGAATTTCTGTTAAATAAGGGTTATCATGTCCATGGCATAAAGCGTCGTTCCAGCTCTTTTAATACAGAGCGTATTGACCATTTATATACTGATCAACACGATATTATGGAAAACGCTCCACATTTAACATTGCATTATGGCGATCTGTCAGACTCTATGAGTTTGGTTCGTATCATCCAACAGATTCAGCCAGATGAAATATATAATCTTGGTGCCCAATCTCATGTGGCTGTTTCTTTTGAAAGCCCTGAATATACTGCTGATACAGTTGGTATAGGTGCGCTACGCATCCTTGAAGCAATTCGCATCTCAGGTTTGGAGAAAAAAACTCGTTATTATCAGGCATCCACCTCAGAGCTATACGGAGAGGTGCAAGAAATACCCCAAACTGAGACCACTCCTTTTTATCCAAGAAGCCCATATGCAGTTGCAAAACTTTATGCTTACTGGATAACCATCAATTACCGAGAAGCTTATAATATTTATGCATGTAATGGCATTCTTTTTAATCATGAAAGCCCAATTCGAGGTGAAACTTTTGTTACTAGAAAAATTACAAGAGCATTGGCACGTATAAAGCTAGGACTTCAAGAGCGACTCTATCTTGGTAATATGGATGCAAAAAGAGACTGGGGTCATGCTAAAGATTATGTAGAGATGCAGTGGTTAATGTTGCAACAAGATAAGCCAGAGGATTTTACAATTTCTACAGGAGAGCAACATACAGTTAGAGAGTTTGTAGAAGTGGCAGCACGAGAGTTAAATATAAATATTAAGTGGCAAGGGGTCGGGATAAATGAGAAAGGAAGTTGGAAAGGAAAGATAATTGTTTCTGTTGATCCTTGCTACTTCCGTCCTACAGAGGTGGAAACTTTATTAGGTGACTCAACCAAGGCTAAAGAAAAATTAGGTTGGGTTCCAAAAATAACCTTTGAGGAGTTGGTCAAAGAGATGATGGAGGCGGACTTGAAAGCGGCAGAACGTGATCTTCTATGTCAAACAGAAGGATATTCAACTTATAAATACCATGAGTAAAATAAAATGTTAAACAGAAAATCAATATTAATTACGGGCGGCACAGGGTCGTTTGGTCATGCATTTGTTCAAATGACTTTAGAGAAATATAATCCTAATAAAATTGTTATTCTATCGCGTGATGAAATGAAGCAGTGGGAAATGCAGAAATTATATAAAGACGATGTAAGAGTAAGATTTTTTGTTGGCGATGTTAGAGATAAAGATAGATTATATCGTGCGTTAGATGGAATTGATTACGTGGTACATGCAGCAGCAACAAAGATTGTTCCAACGGCAGAATATAACCCATTTGAGTGTATTAAAACAAATATAAATGGTGCAATGAATTTGATTGATGCATGTATTGATCATAATATTAAGAAAGTTGTAGCACTTTCTACTGATAAGGCTAGTAAGCCAGTTAGCTTATATGGTGCTACAAAGTTAGCATCAGATAAGATGTTTGTTGCGAGTAATTCTTACTCAGGTGAGCATAGAACTAAATTTTCAGTTGTGCGTTATGGCAATGTTATGGGCTCAAGAGGATCAGTAATACCATTCTTTATGCAAGAGAAAAAAAGCGGTATATTGCCTATTACAGATAATCAAATGACTCGTTTTATGATTACATTGGAAGAAGGCGTTGAGCTTGTCTGGAAAGCATTTAATGATATGTGCGGAGGTGAGATTTATGTTAAAAAAATTCCATCAATGAAGGTTACTGATCTTGCAAGAGCAGTAGATAAAAATGCTGTGCAGAAAGTTATTGGCATCAGGCCTGGTGAAAAATTACATGAAGAGATGATTGGAGAGGATGATTCTCTTTACACCTATGAGTATGATGGATATTTTAAAATACTGCCAGCTATTAACAACTGGTCTTCTTCTAAAAAACTTATTAAAAATGGTAGAAAAGTTGAAAATGGCTTTAGTTACACAAGTTATAGTAATGAAGAATGGATGAGTATAGAAACATTGCAAGAATGGATTGATAAAAATAAAGATAAAATTGGAAAAATTTGAATCTATTCCTTATGGACGCCAAGATATTTCTGAAGAGGATATCAAAGCTGTTGCCAAGATTTTGCGATCTGATTTTATTACTCAGGGTTCATCTGTTCCTATGTTTGAACAAAAATTATGTGACTATACAGGGGTAGAGTATGCCATTGCAGTTAATAGTGGTACTTCAGCATTGCATATTGCGTGCTTGGCTTTAAATTTAGGATCTGGAGATGTATTATGGACATCACCTATTTCATTTGTAGCTTCTGCAAATTGTGGTCTTTATTGCGGAGCTTCGGTTGACTTTGTAGATGTTGATCCCGATACCGCACTCATGAGTGTGAATGCATTAGAATCCAAATTAGAGCAAGCGAAACAGCAAGGAAAATTACCTAAAATTGTAATCCCGGTTCATCTTGCTGGGCAGTCGTGTGATATGAAAGCAATTTCTAAACTCGGAGAAAAATACAATTTTCGAATCATAGAAGATGCAGCGCATGCTATTGGAGCCTCTTACCTCAATAAGAATGTAGGAAGTTGTCAATATTCGGATATTACTGTTTTCAGTTTCCATCCTGTTAAAGTTATTACTACTGGCGAAGGTGGTGCAGCATTAACTAATAATTTAGAGGTTGCTAAACAGATGCAGCTCTTGCGTAGTCATGGAATTACACGAGATTCGAAAGAAATGACTAATTCTATTGTTAGTGATTGGTATTATGAGCAAATTTCTCTTGGCTTTAATTATCGTATGACTGATTTTCAGGCAGCTTTGGGAATTAGTCAGTTAAGCAGATTAGATGAATATGTAGCAAAACGATCTAAGATTGTACATTGGTATGATGATCAGTTTGAAAATATTCCAGTTACTCCGCTTATCCAAAAAAAGAGTGGTGAATCGAGTCACCATCTTTATGTGATCAGGGTAAAAAATAAAGAAGGTGAAAGAGATAAACTCTATAAGTATTTGAGGAAGAATGATATCTATGTAAATTTGCATTACATACCAATTTATCGACAACCTTATTTCAATAGAAAAATTAGACTTCTAGGGGCCGAGGAATATTATAAATCAGCAATTTCGTTACCGATTTTCCCAACAATTGGTAAAAATAACCTAAAAAAGGTCATGCAAAAAATTTCCGAGTTTTATGGGTACCACTAGCCCTATATTAAAGTCAGATGAATTAATATTGAAAGAGTTAACATCCAGTGATGTTACTCAACAATATATAGAGTGGCTGAATGATTTTGAGGTTAATAAATATCTTGAATCAAGATTTATTCATCAAGATGAACATACAGTTAAAGCATTTGTAGAGGCTTGTCAATATAGCGAGTTACATTTTCTTTTTGGTATGTTTCTGCAAGGCAGTATGAAACACATTGGAAATATTAAGCTTGGCCCTATAAACATACATCATAATTCTGCAGAGATTGGCCTTATGATTGGCGATAAAGACTCGTGGGGTAAAGGTTTTGCAAGTAAGGCAGTTTCTATGGTTACCGAATTTGGCTTTAATCAATTAAAGTTAGCTAAACTCAGTGCCGGATGCTATGAAAATAATATCGGGTCAAAGAAGGCTTTCGAAAAATCTGGATATCAAATTGAAGGTTTTTTTAGAAGCCATGTCAAGTCAATCAATGGTCGAGAAGGTATATGGAAGATGGGTTGTCTTGCGTCTGATTTTAATGCATTAAAGTATAAATGAAGATAGGTCTAGGAGCAGTTCAGTTTGGGGTAGATTATGGCGTTTCCAATACACATGGAAAGACTACTAAACACGAGGTATCTCAGATACTTCAGTTTGCTTATGAGAATGGAATAAGTTTGATTGACACGGCTACATCTTATGGGAGCTCAGAAAGTATACTTGGAGAAGTTGTTACTAATGATGATTGGAGGTTTGTGACAAAGACACCTAATTTTTCTGACAATTGTCTTAATAGTACACATGTAAACCAATTACAAGAATCATTTAATCAATCATTATTCAACCTTAGAAAAAAAAATATTTATGGATTATTATTACATTCATGTGATGATCTTTTAAAGCCTGGAGGGGAGTTAATATTTCGGGAAATGGAACGACTTCGAGAAAATGGCATGGTTAAAAAAATAGGGGTTTCAGCATACAATGGTAAACAAATTTCGGCTATTTTGGGTAAATTTAATATTGATTTAATTCAACTACCAATTAATATATTTGATCAACATCTTTTTGTAGATGGGTGGCTTGAAAAACTTAAGAATAAAAATGTAGAGATACATGCACGAAGCCCCCTCCTTCAGGGTTTATTATTAATGCCAAGAACCTCTATTCCAACATATTTTTTACCAATTAAAGAAAAAATAGAGTTATTTTCAAAATCGGCACAAGAGCTGTCTTTGAGCAAGTTAGAATTAGCATTAGGGTATGTGATGGGAATTAATGAGATAGATAAAATAGTGGTTGGCGTTAATACAATTGAACAATTGAGAGAAATTATAGAGGCTACACAAGTAAAAGTTAACCCTATGGAATTTACAGATGTATCTATAGATAATCCTATTTATACAAATCCTTCTCTGTGGAAAATATAATGGTTCATAAGACAAGTCTTTCGGAGTATAACAATGTGTTTTGTGACAGTCTGGAGGCGTTGGAGTACGCATACCAACAAGGCTTGTCGCGTGATGCAATAATTCGTACCAGTTCTCCCGCAATGTTGTGGAACAAGGATCCAAATATTATCCATGTTGAGTCTCATTGGAATGTGGATTTAATGAAGGAGTTCCAATCCACCATACAGAGGTTTTCAGAAGAAATATACGATAATGTCATGCTTGTTGAGGGTATTTCCCGTGAAGAGTCGCTTTGCATAGCACAGGCAGCAGTTTCTTTTCATAGATTATTATTTAAAGCAGCGTGTTTAACTAGGAGAGATTTAGTCGAACCATGTTTGTTTATTAGTGTAGATGGTAATGGCGGTCCTGGCGGAAACAATATGAATCCTCCATGGGATAAATTACTGATTAATAATCCAAAATATAAAACTATTACTTATGTATTGAAGAATGACAAATGGAGTACTCTTACAACTGCTGGAGTCTCATTATGGAACCGTATGCGGATTGGGGGGATGGAGACTTTAACTTATCGTTTATTTATTAAATTAACAAATAAGTTGCCAATTTCCCTTTTTAGGAGGCAAGTATTAATTACAAATGAGAATGAACTGCTTATTGAAACAGCGGCGCACCTTGCACTAAATGGAGTTCGTATTAGAGAAATTAATCCGATTAAAAAGGATTATGCACCTATTGATAAAAATAAATTACTCTGCATCAAGAAGTCCATTAAAACTTTAGTCAATATTAGGATTAAAAATTGGGTTGACCCTAATTTAGTTAAGTTGTGTGAAAGTCTTTTATTTCAAGAAGTGGAAGAAAAGCTAAATAGTTTTATGAGATTTCGATCCCAATGGGAATTTATTGCTAAAGAGCCTAAGCAGCTTAAAAGAGTATTGCTAATAAACTCACCAGTAAACACGAAAGGATTGGCAATTGCATCTGTATGTAGAAAGTCTGGAATCCCAATCGTGTCATTTCAACACGGGGTCACTTATGAAATTTGTGCGACACATGGGGAAATGTCAGTTAATTGTGAGATAAATGCTTCTGATTTATTTGTTGCTTATAATTGTCAGTCGGAAAAAAAGTATCAAACATCTCATTTTATTTATGGAGATTCATTTGTTGCCGGAATTTCTGCACGTCATTTAAGGATGAATAGGCCATATTATATGAAAAGCAATAATGAGTCGCCTATTATCTACGTATCAACCAATTTATATAGAGGCAATATTGGGGCTTTCAGTACTTGGGAGACAGATTATGATAGGGCTGTGAATGAACACCTTTTAGTTACTAAAGTTCTTGGTCGTCTGCCCCATAAAGTATGTTATAAGAATTATCCAGAGGATAATCGACGTTATGCTGATAAAGACCCTGTGCTTATGGAAGTGTGTGCGCAGGAAAATATGGATTTATTTAGTCGTAAAATTGATATGCGTTATTTGTTAAGCAAACATCGTGTATTAGTTACTACAGTAGCAACCAGCACATTGAGCTGGCTCGTTATGTCGGGAAAGCCGGTGGTTTTTATAAATCAGATTCATAATGGTCCTTTAACTAAAAATGCGCATAGTATTTTTTCAAAAGGACTATTTTTATTTGATAACACTGAAGGATTCCATGAAAGACTACGTAATTTTCTTTCTTTACCTATTGCTGAGATTGAGAAATTATGGACCCAAAAAAAAGGTGCTAGAGAAAAAATGGTTAAACAATTTTTTACTTCATCATTATGCAATAATTCTGGGAAAATAGCATCTGGAGTAATAAATGATAAATATTTTAAATAATTATGCTATTTTTTAGACAATGAAAATATTAGCTATTATCCAAGCAAGGACTTCCTCATCTCGTCTTCCTAATAAAATCTTAAAGCCTATCTTGGAAAAACCAATGCTCATACATCAAATTGAGCGTGTACAACTTTCAAAAATGATTAACCATTTGGTAGTAGCTACCAGTAAAGATGCATCTGACGATCAATTAGTTGATTTATTAAAGAGCTCTGGGATTGAACATTATCGTGGGTCGCTGAAAGATGTATTAGATCGTTTTTTTCAAACTGCCTCTATTTATAATCCAGAACATATTGTTAGGTTAACGGGTGACTGTCCTGTAATAGATTTTGAAATTATTGATAAGGTAATAGAGTTGCATTTAGACAAGAATTTTGATTACACATCTAATGCACCGGGTTTAGGCGTCACTTTTCCAGATGGACTTGATGTAGAAGTTATTAGGTTTGACATTCTTAAAGAAGTTTGGGAAAAGTCAAGACTTCCATCCGAGCGTGAACATGTCACGCCGTATATAACCAGGCATCCAGAATTATTTTTTGTAGGACACTATGCTTCAAATCATAACTTGTCTAATTATAGATGGACAGTTGATGAGCCAGAAGATTTTGTTTTAGTTGAAAAGATTTATCAAGCTTTATATCCTTTAAATAAAGCTTTTAAAATGGAGGATATTTTGCAGTTAATGAATAATAATCCGGAAATGAAGCTTATAAATCATAAAATAGGGCGCAATGAAGGAATGAAAAAAAGTTTAATAGAAGATAAGGAGTGGGCATCTAATGAGTATGAATCGTTATAAATGTTCTGAGTTGCTACTTAAGCGTGCTTTAGAGACAATACCTCTCGGATCCCAGACTTTTAGTAAGAGTATTACACAATACCCTAGAGGAGTGTCTCCACTTTTTATTACTCACGGTAAAGGTAGTCATATTTGGGATGTGGATGGAAATGAGTATGTTGATTTCGTTAACGGCTTGGCTTCCGTTACAATCGGTTATTCTAATGAAATTGTAAATAACGCAGTAAAACAACAAATAGATAATGGCATCACTTTTTCTTTGCCTCACAAACTAGAATTAGAGGTGGCTGAACTGTTAGTTGAACTAGTTCCTTGTGCTGAAAAAGTAAGATTTGGAAAGAATGGTACAGATGTTACATCGGCCTCAATACGTCTTGCTCGAGCGTATACAGGGAGAGAGCATGTTGCTGTTTGTGGTTATCATGGTTGGCAAGATTGGTATATTGGCTCTACAACCCGTAGCTTGGGTGTTCCAGAGTGTGTCAAAGAGTTAACACACGTTTTCCAATATAATAATATTTCCAGTTTAGAAAGGTTGTTTAGTGATAAAAAAAATAAAATTGCCGCAGTTATTATGGAGCCAATGAATGTGTCATGGCCAGTGGAGAACTATTTATCACAAGTCAAAAAAATAGTGCATGATAATGGTGCGCTATTAATTTTTGACGAAAATATTACAGGGTGTCGATTTTCAAAAGGAGGGGCACAGGAGTTATTTGGTGTCGTACCAGATATTTCAGTTTTTGGAAAAGGTTTGGGGAATGGCTTTCCAATTTCTGCAATTGTTGGTAAATCTAAAATTATGAATGTTATGGAAGACATATTTTTTTCAGGAACATTTGGTGGAGAAACCGCCTCATTAGCTGCTGCTAAAGCTGTATTAGAAATGATAAGAGATGATGATGTTATAGAGCACATGCATAATATTGGAGAAAAGATACTAACGGGAGTTGAAAAATTACTTTTGAAGCATAAAGCAAATGAATTATTTGAAATTACTGGTCATCCATCTTGGACAATTTTAACTATTAAAGATACAATTGATTTCACAAGTTGGGAAATTAGGACATTATTTTTGCAAGAAATGTTCAGGCGCGGAATTTTAATAAGTGGATCACACAATATTAGTTATTCACACAATGAAGAAGATGTTGATAAATTGTTAAGTGTTTATAATGAAGTTTTTCCATTAATTGTAAACGCAACATCTAAAAAAACGTTATTTGATTTGTTAGAGGCAGAGGTGTTGGTGCCTTTGTTCAAGATTCGATAAGATTTAAATTTAAAATAATGGATATTGTATTTCGAGTTGATAGTTCAAATTTTATTGGTTCTGGGCATGTTGTTCGCTGCTTAACATTGGCTGACTCTCTTAGGAAAAGAACAAATTCTAAAATAGTTTTTGTATGTCGCAATCATCTCGGTCATATAGGAGATGAGATTATTTCTCGAGGTTATGATCTTAAATTATTAACTAAACAGCATGTTAAGGGCGGCTTTAAACAAAAGAACATATGCGATTATGAAGAGTGGTTAGGTAATGATTGGGAAAGTGATGCAGAGGAAACAATTTCTACATTTGGTAGCAACAAAATAGATTTATTAATTGTGGATCACTATGGGATAGATTTTTATTGGCATAAAAAACTACAGAAATACACTAAAAAATTAATGGTAATAGATGATCTTGTCAACAGAAAGTATGATTGTGATATCTTATTAGACCAAACATTCAATCGTTATAAAGATGCATATTACTCATTAGTTCCGGAACATTGTAAAATTTTGGTTAACACTAAATATGCACTTCTTCGTCCTGAGTTTTATAAAAATAGAGACTTTGCAATTAAAAAAAGGAGAGAGCCGTTTAATTTGCAACATATATTGATTTCTGTGGGTGGTGGAGACTCAGATAATCTATCGGGTGAAATTTTAGAAAAGCTTTTGGAAATTGAGTGGGATAATCCCATTATTATTACCATAGTTTTAGGTTGGAACTCTAAACACAAATTGTCTTTAGAACAAATACCTCACAAGAAATTGATAGAGGTTAATGTATTAGAGAATATATCAAATATATCAGAACTAATGATAAGTGCCGATATAGCAATTGGTGCAGGTGGGGCAACAACATGGGAGAGATGTTGTGTAGGACTACCTAGTTTAGTGTTTATTACTGCAAAAAATCAAGAGGAGAGCTCCCTTTATCTGGATAGTATTGGAGCTATCGATGTTATAAAAAATATGTCAGAAATTAAGGAAAAAATTATAGCGTTAAAACAAGGAAGAGGTGTTGATATAGGGTCAATGATTCGGACTTCTCTTAGTATATGTGATGGTGTAGGGAGTGAAAGGGTAGTTGATGAGATTATGGGTTTCTGAACTGATTTAGAGCTATTATTATGCTTTCTATTCAACACATTAAATTAAGGAGACTCTTACATGTTGATCTTCCAATGGTGCTTGAATGGAGAAATCAAAAACAAGTTCGTGTAATGATGAAAGACGACCATGTAATTTCTCAGTATGAACATAGAATGTGGTTTACTTTTGTTGAAAAGAGTAGTAATTGTGAATGGTTTATCGTTCAGTATGACGGAAAAGATGTTGGTGTTCTTGGTATCACCAATATTGATAAGAGGTATAATACGTGCACATGGAGCATGTACTTGTCACCTCTTATGATTGGCACTGGAGTTGGCGTTTTGATTGAAATATGTGCAATTGATTATATGTTGTTTAATCATAAGATAAAAAAAATATGGGGTGAACTATTAAGTACTAATCAAGGATTATTAAATTTACACAAACTGTGTGGTTTTAAAGTTAACAGAATTAATAAAAATAAACTTAAGAGGGGTGAGGAATTGGTTGATATTATAGAGGTGTCAATGCATAGTTCTGGTTGGAGCAAAAGAAGAGAAGACATTATTATGAAGTATGGCTTAAATTAACAGTAGTATTTTTTATTAGGGTCTAAATAACTTTAGAGATATAAAAACATGATAATATTGACCGGAATATCAGGAGGAATAGGTAATTTACTGTTGAGGCGCCTTTTGGAAATAGATAACGTTATTGGTATTTATAATAAAAATATTCCAGAAAAGATAGAGAGTGAGAGATTGACTTATGAATCAGTTGATCTTAAAGACAAAGATAAGATAATTTCATTTATTAGTAAGTATGAAAAAGAACTATCACGTATTACTTTGATTCATTGTGCGGCTGTGAAAAAGGACAATCTAGCGGTCAATTATGATCTTGACGATTGGGATGATGTTTTTGATGTAAATTTAAAAGGTAATTTCATTCTAACAAAATATTTATTAAATGAAATGATTAGTGAGGGCTGGGGTAGAATCATACATTTGTCTTCAAAGGGTGCCGAGAATGGTGATCCGGGAACAATTGCATATTCTGCAAGCAAGACCGCATTGTTTGGAATGTCTAAAGTTCTAAGTAAAGAGTATGCAAGATTTAATATTACTTCCAATTTAATATCTTTAGGGGCCTTTAATACAGGATTGTATTCATCCTTAGATAAAAAAGTTAAGGACGAGATAATTAGCAAGGTGCCTTCAAAGAAGTTAGGAGGTGCGTACAATATCACCAACGCAATTAAGTTTTTGATTGAATCAGATTATGTTAATGGATCTGTAATTACTATAGATGGTGGCGTATGATGGCCAATAGAGAGACTTATACATATTCTATTGATGAGAATAACCACATAATGGTTGATTTAGATTCAAAAGTTTTCAAGCCTACAGGAACAAGTGAGGCCTTAATTGAATCAATACTAAAATATATTACCAAACCTGGAAAAATTCTTGATCTTGGATGTGGATCGGGAGTGGTAGGTCTTGCTCTTAATAAAGGTGGAAAGGCAACAACTAGATTATATGCTTCGGATGTCAGTAATGATGCTGTAGTGTTACTCAAGAAAAACGCATTAAAGAACAACATTGAATGTGAAGTGCGTGAAGGCAGTATTTATGAGCCATGGAGTGGAGAGAAGTTTGACTACATAGTTGATGATATTTCTGGTATTTCACAAGAAATAGCAACTATATCACCATGGTTTAAAAAGACTTCTTGTGAGGCTGGTGTTGATGGAACAAGCTTAGTCTCTGAAGCAATAACAGGGGCACCATTGCACCTATCTCAAGGAGGAATTTTTTTTTTCCCTGTACTCTCTTTGTCAAATGTCAAAAAGATTATCACGCATGCACATAGTGTATTTAATAATGTGGAGAAGATACATAGTCAAACATGGACCCTTCCAGATGACATGAAAAAACACATGCATATTCTGGAAGAATTGAAAAAGAAAGAGTATATATCATATGAAGAAAAATTTGGTTTAATCTTATGGAGCACGGAAATTTTTGTTGCGTATAATCCTAAATAAAAAAAAGGAAGATTATGATTAACGATGCTAAAGTTATAGAGATTATTAGTGATGCTTTAAAATTAGAGAAGGGTTCAGTTTCAATGAATTCATCTAGTCAGAATACCGAAGAATGGGATTCATTAGCACATCTAAGTATATTGGTAGCATTAGATAGATATTTAGAGGGAAGGGCAAGTAAATTAACAAATCTTGCTACTGCAACATCAGTCAAAGCTATATTGGAGGTATTTGCAAAGCATGGCTTGAGATCCGATGATTAAATTTTCTGCTAAGATACAAGCAATTGAATATTGTTTAGGGGAGATCAAAGAAGACAACTTACTTTTAAAACGTGACAATCCAGATTGGCGTATGGATGATATCGAGAGTAAAACGGGAGTGAGTCAAAGGTGGATCTGTAAAGACTCCACTACTGCTGTTGATCTTGCATGTAAGGCATGTGAAGAGATATTTAACAAGATATCTAAAGATAAGATTGATACACTTATTCTAGTAACGCAATCTGCAGATTATTTCTTACCAACATCGGCATGTATTTTACAGGATAGACTTTCTTTAAGTAAAAGTACAAAATGTTTTGATATTAACTTAGGCTGTTCTGGGTTTGTTTATGGTTTATCGATTGCATCTTCTTTTATAGAATCAGGACTTGGAAGTAATGTTTTATTGGTATGTGCAGATACATACAGTAAATATATTGATAAACATGATAGGACAAATAGGCCAATATTTAGTGATGCTGCATCAGCAACGTTAGTTGTTAAAAGCAATCAGCAAGATATCGGACCATTTTTAATGGGAACTGATGGATCTGGATACAACCATTTAATAGTTGAAAATGGAGCCTCTAAAAGTAAATATAGTTGTGTAGATGGGCGTCCAAAACTTCATATGAACGGATCATCTGTTTTTATGTTTACAATATCTGAAATTCCACATAATATAAATCAACTCCTTAAGGAAGCAAACACCAAAAAAGAAGACGTGGGCATGTATATTTTTCATCAGGCAAGTAAAATCGTTCTTGATTCACTAAAGGAAAATTTAAACATAGAAAATAATAAATTTTTTTATAACTCTAAATATATTGGAAATACTGTTTCGTCAAGTATACCAATAGCCTTAAAAGAAGCGTCTAATACATCTGCCATATCAGAAGGTGATTTGATATTAATCTCAGGATTTGGTGTAGGACTATCATGGGGCTCATGTTTGTTAAATTGGCGTGAGTTTCTTTAGTTTTTTTAGTCTTTAACCAATAAAATATTTACACTAACCGCACAGTATTAATTAAAGGAAAATGGTTTTTAATAATAAGGTAAATATTATGGAAAAAATTGTTGATTTAGTGATTAAAATTGTCCAAGAGGTTAGTTATGATCAAGAGAACTAAGCTCTAATTGAAGAAATTCATTAGTTACAACATAACAAGGAACAACCAAAATGAATTGGCGACTAAAATAGTGTTGGATAAACAAACACATCTGTTAGGGTAATGAAAAAGAAAGTAGCATTCCTATCTAATACTGTTACTAAGCCAATTAATCGCTTTTTACCTCAGTATCAATGTTCCAGCTTCGGGATTAATACAATCGCACAAACCTTAAATACTAGTATAGATACCGATTATTTAATTATATTGCTGGACATAAATTACTTTGCCAGTGATGGGTTTTTAAGTGATAAATCATTTAACAAACTTGCAGACCTTGTTTCATTATTAAAAATATTTCGTGATAATAATAGTGCAAAAGTTATTCTATCTAATACAGCCGGGAATTTTTTAGATATAAACTCTAGTATAAATATACAACAGCATCGGAAGGTCTTCGATCTGAATCAACAAATAGATAAGATAAATAATATTGAAGATATGACAGTTTTGAATATTTATCAATTAGTTAATTATTATGGATTTAAGGACTTCTATAATATAAAAAACGGATTTCTATTTCAAGCACCATGGACTAAAGTAGCACTTATTGCAATTGCCGATGCTATCATCGAGAACATTAATTTATTCAATAATATTAGAAAAAAAGTACTAATTTTAGATGCCGACAATACATTATGGGGTGGGATAGTTGGAGAAGATGGTGTTGATAATATAACAGTTGATGAAAACTACCCAGGTATTATTTATCGTTTTTTTCAACAACAGATTAAACATTTGAAAGATAGTGGGTTGTTATTAACGATGGTCAGCAAAAATGATTTATCTAATATTAAGGAAGTTTTTAGTAAAAGAAATATGCCATTAAAATGGGATGACTTTGTAATTAAAAAAATTAACTGGAATTCAAAAAGTCAAAATATAAAAGATATATCAAACGAGTTAAATGTTGGTTTAGAAAGTGTTGTATTTCTAGATGATAGTGATTTTGAATTGGAAGAAGTTAATAGTGCATTAGGCATTGATATTATTAAAATTTCAACTAATAATCCGGTTGAAAACTTAACGATTTTTGAAGATTTGTTATCAATTAAAACATTAAATATAAGCAATGAGGATAAGCACAAATCTGAACAGTATTTGGTGCAGAATGAGCGAAAAAACAAGCAAAAAGAATTTACCTCAATACATGATTATTTGTGCAGTATTAATATGAAAATTACAATGTTTCTAAATAATACATCACAAATAAAACGTATCACCCAGTTAATCAATAAAACCAATCAGTTTAATTCAACCACTAAGCGATACTCTGAGTCAGAGATCTTGAAAATGATGGAATTTTATCAAATTTTCAGTTTTTCCTTAATTGATAAATTTGGAGACTTGGGGTTAATATCGGTTGTTATTGTAAAAGATAATAATATTGAAAATTTTTTGCTAAGTTGCCGAGTTTTAGGCAGGATGGTTGAGAGAAAAATATTGTATTTATTAACTAAGAGCAATAATGCAGCGTTAACCGCTGATTATATAAAAACCACTAAAAATCATCAAATAGAATCTTTTTATGGTCAATTATCTATTGAAGATAAAGTAGATGATAAAGGTTTGAAAAAATATTACTTTCCTGAAAAAATAGATAATGTTGATTTTATAAAGGAGAAAAAATGATAAGAAAAGTTATATTAGATTCTGTGGCAGAAGTAAATAAAGAATTAAAGAGCGAGGTGTTAAGCAATTTAAATAATGACACATTGATATTTGAGAACTTAGATTCTGTAGCAGTACTTGATTTAGTCATAGAAATAGAAAATAAATTACAACAAGAGTATGGAAAATTTATTCAAATTGCAGACGAAACCGTTATGGACGAAATACAGACTCCTTTTAAAACACTATTAAGTCTGACTAAATTCATAGAAAGTAAAGTAAAGGAATGAGGTGCTTATAGTGTACATTTTGACAAATTAGCATGAGTACAATTGGTTCGATTGAAGTAGTGCATTCCGCTAAAACAGAAAGGTCAAAAATCACAAAAACATAAGTTAAAGACTCACGCCATGGATATAATAAACTGTAATTTTATTGGTAGTTCAGTACTGTATATTACGAACAAAGAGTTGTGTAGTTTAGAGTTTGTTTAATTTGATTTTATGACTAAAGACCAAAATTATTCCATAGCTAAGAAAATTATATTTTAATAATGCCTAAAATTACATTTAAGAAACCACAAATACGTTCTATAGTTACAACTGTTGGAGATAAAGTAGTTAGTATTGAGAGTGAATCAGAAATGATGGGTTTAGATGAATTTACGGTTAATCGTTTAAAGAAAACTATAGGCCTCGGAACAAGAAGAGTTGTAAGTAACGGCGTGTGTACAAGTGACTTGTGCGTACAATCTGCAGAGAAGATTTTCGAACAAGGTATTATTAATAAACAAGAAATAGAAAGTGTTCTCTTGGTGACGCAGACTGGAGATTATAAAGCCCCTTCCACAGCAATAATAATTCAAGATAGATTGGGATTACCTGTAACTACCCTTGCATTTGATATTAATTTAGGATGTAGTGGTTTTGTTATAGGTTTGTTGAATGCTTTTTCTCTTGTTGAGAGTGGTTTAAAAAATTGCCTATTATTAGTTGGAGATATTTCTTCAAATTTTTCTGGTAAGAATGATCGAACTTTTACACCGTTAATGGGCGATGCTGGCAGCGCCATATTGATTGATAATACATCTAAATCAACAAGCTACTTTATTACTGGCTCTGATGGCAGTGGCTTTGATAATTTAATTATTCCATCAGGGGGGTGTAGAAATCCATTTTCAAGTGAATCATTGACACAGAAACCTGATAAAGATGGCGTTTATAGGTCGAGTATGGATATGTATATGAATGGGGCTGAAGTTTTTAACTTTACTATAAAAAGGATTCCGCCATTAATAGATGATATAATATCGTTCTCTAATTTAATGAAAAGTGATATAGATTATTTTGTTTTGCATCAAGCAAACCAATATATTTTAAAAAGCATTTCTAAGAGGCTTGGATTAGATGAAAATACGCTACCCAATAAAACACAAACAGAGTATGGTAATCAAAACTCAGCATCTATACCAGGCACTATTAATGCGTATTTATCACAAAGCTATTCAACTTCAAAGTTGACGTCTGTTTTTTCCGGATTTGGAATTGGCCTAAGTTGGGGGGCGTGTATTACTAAAACTAACGCCATATTTTGCCCTCCAGTGATGGAATATTGTAATAGGAATGAACGTAATGGAAATTGACACAATACTTGAGTTGATCTCTAAAGCATTGGAAGTTGAAACTATTGACAGTGATACATTGCTTGATAGTATTGATGAATATGATTCTATGGGCATTCTAATGATTATGGAGATATTTGAGCAAAATAATATTGATTTGTTTCCAGAAGACTTTGTAAGCCTTGTAACAGTGTTTGACCTTGTTAATACAATAAATAAGAGGTAATTTTTTATGAGTAACGTTCTTTTTGTTAATGTTATACCAATTCCCTTAACTTCTGATGGAAAGGTAACAATGGGATTTACTCCTCATATGCCACTATCTATTCTTTATCTATCATCATCAATTAAAAAATTTTCTAACCCATCAAGTGTTAATTTAGTTGATTTTGCGATACACACCAGTAAAGTAAATAACTACGATTTGATTGATGATTTTATACGCGACATTATAAATGATAGCGTTGAAATTACACCTGATATTGTAGTGTTTTCATTGATTTTCTCTACTGCACATGATTTTTTTGAAAGATCGTCAGCAATAATTCGAGAAATTTGGCCAAATTCATTGATTGTTGCAGGTGGTGGACATGCTAGTGATGCAGTTGTAATGGAGGAAATATTAAATGAAAATCTTGCTGATTATGTTTTTAGAGGGGAGGGTGAAAAAAGTTTCTCCAATTTTATTGATAATTATAACAATAATTGTCTTAAAGATAATATTTTAGGGGTTTATTCAAAAAAAGACATTAATTTATTGTCAAAATTAAATAATAATTGTTACACAGTTTCTGATTATATCGAAGATTTGGATGAATTACCTTTTCCTGACTGGGATCTAATCGATATGAGACTATATCTAGAAGAAGGAGGATCAAGAAGGAAAGAATTTGTTAAGGGAGGGGATGAAATTTATATGGCGTCAATGTTTACATCGCGAGGATGCCCATTCAAATGTACATTTTGTTCATCTCATACTATTCATGGGCGAAAGATGAGATACAGGTCTAATGAAAATGTCACTAAAGAGATGATGGTTTTATATACTAAGTATGGAGTTACAGAATTTTTACCTGAGGATGATTTATTTACTGTGCATAAACCTAGAATATTATCACTATTATCTTCAATTAGAAATCTAAATATTCCTAATATGAGTATGCAATTTCCCAATGCACTTTCTGTTAATACTTTGGATGAAGAAGTTTTGGATGCTCTATTTGATACAGGGATGGATGTAGCGACTCTTGCTGTTGAATCAGGATCGGAGTATGTTCAAAAAAATATTATTAAGAAAAGATGTAATTTAGATAGAGCAAAAAAATTGGTTAGTTATATCAGGTCAAAAGGACACTTTGTGAGATGCTATTTTATTGTTGGATTTCCTAGAGAGACAAAAAATATGATGAACGAAACTATGAAATTTGCATCTACTTTACAGGCAGATTGGAGTGCAATGTTTACTGCTGTTCCACTAGTTGGTTCAGAAATGTATAAAGAGTTTGATAAAGACGGGGTAATAACTGATAGAAAAAAAATTTGGCGTGAATTTTATATGGAAAGGAATTTTGACACAAAAGAGGTTACGGCAAAGTGGTTAAATAATTTTGTACAAGACAGTAATTATAGGATAAATTTTTTTAATAATCCAAATTTAAATGATGGTAACTTTACTAAAGCATTAGGATTATTTGATGAGGTTGTATCTAGACATGATAGTCATATTGTAGGACATTATTGTAAAATGGTTTGCTATAAAGCTCTAGGATATTCAGAGGATTATGATAAAACATTGTTAAAAGTAAAAAATCTGATAGCTAATGATGAGAATGCAGCTGCTATATATGAAAAATTCAAAAGTGAATTTAAGTTGTTAAATTGACTTTTATGTATCATATTTTTTAGACTATGCTGAATGATAATATATTAATAATTGGTGCGAATGGCAGTATTGGTAGTGCTATTGTAGGAAAATTATTCAAATTTTACCATGTAATTGCTACATACCATAATAGCTGCGACTCCCTTAAAAAGTATAAAGACAAGATATCCGTTGTTAATTTTAATGTTTCTAATCTTGAATTAATTAGTGATTTTATTGATACGTTAGTAGTAAAATTTGGACCTATTAAATCTATAATATATGTTGCAGGTATTCAAAGCATCAAACCAATAAGATTTATATCTATAGAAGATTGTAAGAAGCAGTTTGATGTAAATTATTTTTCTCCACTGTTCTTTGCTAAAGCCTTTGCAAGAAAAAATATACATAGTAATGATTCATCTCTTATTTTTATTAGTTCATTGGCATCTAAGAAGCCAGAGCCTGGAATTTTGAATTATTCAGCTTCAAAAGCTGCTCTAGATAATTTATGTATTGGTCTCTCCAAGGAAATAAAGCCTATACGAGTTAATGCAGTTTCTCCATCATTCCTTGAGACTGATATGACTGCAGCATTCCCAAAGGTTTATACTGAAGAATTTGTAAAAAGCTTAGAAAGTAAATATCCATTGGGAATTGGATCAGCAAATGATATCGCCAATATGGTTAGATACCTCATATCAGATGATGCATCTTATATTACCGGAACTATTGTTAATGTGGATGGCGGCGCGTCTACGTTGTAATTCGTAAGCATGGGAAAAATTAAATTTCGACTAGCCAAACCATCTGACAAATATGCTATTGCAGACCTTTTGACATTATCATCATCGCATTTACGTCCTGCTGGATATTGGGAGTGGATTAATACTGAGAAAAACTTTCCAGGGTCATTTGTTGTGGTGACTACTTACGTTGATAAAGTAATTGGTCATTATGCCATTAGTGTTAGAGATTATAGTATATTTGGTTTTGTAAAAAAAGTGGGAATTGCAACGCAAACTGTTATACATCCATCGTTCAGGAAACTGCAAATTTTGTTAGATATCTCTAATTTTGTTAAAGATATATGTTTAACAAAAAGTCTATATATGATTATTGGGTTTCCAAATGATAACCTGTATAAAATTAATACAAAATTGCTTGGGTGGAGGCATATGTCAGACGTTACTCAATTTGAGGTTGATTTAAATCAATTACCAGCTTTTAAATCTGATAACCAAACCTTGAGAGTATCAGAATTTAATAACGACTTCAATCGCTTAATAGAATTCAATAATAAGAAAAATGATAATATTAGAGAATGTTCTTCGGTTGATAATCTCAATTGGAGATATTTCAAGCACCCGCTCAACCATTACATAATTTTTTCATCCATATCTGATAGCGATAATCTTGTTGATGGATATATAGTTCTTAAACTTTATTATTCTTCTACAGGTATTAAGGGACATATAATGGAGCTTTCAACTTATCATGATTCTGGAATTATGGATTCACTTTTTGAGGCTGCTGTTGAATATTTCCAATGGGCGAACTGTAGTAGTATTTCAATGTGGATTGGTAAAAACGACTATAAGTATAACTATATCAAAAATATTGGCTTTAAAGAAAATTCTATTAAATCACACCTTCAATTTCTGCCATTGAAAGAAGTCTATGATGAATCCTTAGATATTGATTATTGGGATTTGTCTATGAAAATGTCTGATGCGTATTAATTATTAAAGTACATTAATAAATGAAAAACCATAATTCTGAAGTAGTAACAATTGAAGGTAGACGTATTGGAGCGGAGTTCCCTCCTTATGTTATTGCAGAAATATCAGGAAACCATAATGGAGATATTAATAATGCTATTGATTTAATAACCATTGCAAAAGATTCAGGTGCAGATGCTGTTAAAATTCAAACGTATACCCCAGACACAATTACAATAAAGTCTGATAGGGGAGAATTTAAGATTAAAGGTGGCCTTTGGGATGGCTATACATTGTACGATTTGTATGAAAAAGCACACACTCCTTGGGATTGGCATGAGACCTTATTTGAGCATGCAAAAAAAATTGGAATAACTTTATTTAGCTCATTTAGCGATGATACAGCAGTTGATTTTCTAGAGGGTCTTGGTTGTCCAGCATATAAAATTGGATCTTTAGAGATTGTTGATCTACCACTTATACGAAAAGCGGCATCAACTGGGAAACCTTTATTAATATCAACTGGAATGAGCTCCAAAGAAGAAATTAGTGAAGCATTAGAGGCGGCTAAATCTCAAGGGTGTGTAGATATTATTCTCCTGCATTGCACTAGTTCATATCCATCAACCTATAAAGAAGCAAATCTTAAACGCATTATTGAATTACAAAAAATGCATAATGGGGTTGTAGGCTTATCAGATCATACGTTAGATAATATCACATCCTTGGTTTCAATTCCTTTCGGATCTTCTGTTATTGAAAAACATATAGTCATCTCAAAAGATAAAGAGACAGTAGATTCTAAATTTTCAATAGATCCAACACAGCTGAAAACTTTGGTAAATGATGTGAATAAAGCTTGGTATTCTATAGGTTCAAGTGATTTTGAGCTTACAGAAGGCGAGGGAAAAACATACAAGTATCGTCCTTCAATTTATGTAATTAAAGATATCAATAAGGGTGATTTAATTGCAAATGACAGTATTAGGATAATTCGACCAGGTCTTGGGATAAAACCTAAATTTTATGATAAGGTTGTTGGCATGGAAGCAAATACAGATATAGTTCGTGGAACACCATTATCATGGGATATGATTTCTTAATTTATTTATTAAAACAATGTCAGAGAAAGTAATACTTGTAGTTGCAGCGCATCCAGATGACGAGGTTCTTGGCTGTGCTGGAATAGTAGCTCGTCATGTAAATGATGGAGACAAAGTACATATGGTATTTATGTCTGATGGCGTGACTTCACGCATATCTGTAAATCATGAAGAGGTAAAAGAACGTAAACAGGCTGCAATAAATGCCAGTAATATCTTAGGAATAAAAAGAAAACCAATATTCTTAGGATTTCCAGATAATCGTATGGACACTGTAGCATTATTAGATATTGTCCAAATTTTGGAGAAAGTGATCAATGAAATAGAGCCAGAAGTTGTCTACACGCACCATTTAGGTGATCTAAACATTGATCATAAGATTACTCATCAAGCAGTTATGACAGCATGTAGACCACAACCAGGATTTTGTGTAAGAGAAATATATAGTTTTGAAGTTCTCTCCAGTACCGAATGGTCAACTAACAATCCATTTATTCCTAATTATTTTGTAGATATTTCAGATACATTAGAACTGAAGGTATCAGCTATAAAAGCATACAATTCTGAACTTCGTACTTTTCCTCATGCGCGTTCTATTGAATCAGTAAAAGCATTGGCAAAATATAGAGGTGCCAGTGTGGGAATACGTGCTGCAGAAGCTTTCAAGGTGGAGCGCTTAATCTCCGAAATATAATGCCACATTACATCTCATATTATAATATTTTGCCATGAAACATACTACTTTTGATTCGTATAAGTGCTATATTATTGCTGAAATTGGTATTCATCACGCTGGCGTCAATAGTAAAGCAAGAAAACTGATTAATTTAGCTCAAAGGTCTAGAATGCAACCAGAATACTACAATGACATATTAGGTAAAGTGTCAAATACAAATATAAAAAAAGCCAAAGCATTCAATTTAAAATTTATAAATGATTTGTTATGAAGATTTGTAATAGGGATATTGGCGAAAACCATCCTCCTTTGGTAATAGTTGAGATTGGAATTAATCATGAAGGATCATTAGAAACGGCCTTTAAGATGGTTGATGCCGCCTATCGTGCTGGTGCTGAAATTATTAAACATCAAACACATATTGTTGAAGATGAGATGAGTGGTGAAGCCAGGAAGGTAATACCTGGTAATGCAGATGTCTCAATCTACGATATTATGGAGCGTTGCGCCTTAAATGAAGATGATGAGATTAAATTAAAAGAATATGTTGATTCTAAAGGAATGATCTTCATTTCTACTCCTTTTTCACGCGCTGCTGCTGATAGACTTGAGAGAATTGGTGTAAGTGCTTATAAGATAGGATCTGGAGAGTGTAATAATTACCCTTTAATCGAACATATCGCGTCTTTTGGCAAACCAATGATTGTTAGTACTGGCATGAATGACATTGTTTCAGTAAAAAAGACGGTAAATATTTTAGAAGAATACAATGTTCAGTACGCATTACTACACACAACAAACCTATATCCAACACCTTCACATCTTGTTCGATTTGGCGCGATGCAAGAATTACAAAAAGAGTTTCCAAATGCAGTGATAGGATTGTCAGATCATACAACTTCCAATTTAGCTTGTTTTGGAGCAGTTGCTTTGGGCGCGTCTATTTTGGAGAGGCATTTCACTGATTCTATGGATAGAAAAGGCCCAGATATTGTGAATTCGATGGATCCTGAAGCGCTAAGTGACCTGATTAATGGGAGTATTGAATTAGCTAAAATGCGCGGTGGAAAAAAAGAAGCAGCTAAGGAAGAGAAAGTTACTATGGATTTCGCATTTGCAACTGTTGTAACGATTAAAGTTGTTCGTAAAGGTGAGAAATTTTCAAGAAAGAATATATGGGTAAAAAGACCTGGAATAGGTGAAATTAGTGCAGAAAATTATAATAAAATTTTAGGGAAAACAGCAGTACAAGATATAGAGATGGATTGTCATGTGTCGTGGAGAGATATAAGTGAGTAATTTGTTGGAGCTAATAGGGAGAAAAAATGAAATTTTTTCCAAGGATATAAAAAAATATAATAAAAAATTATTTGAAAAGGTTTCAATATCATCATTTTTAGTTATTGGAGGTGCTGGGTCAATTGGACAATCAGTGGTTAAAGAGATATTTAAAAGACAGCCATTAAAGTTACATGTTGTTGACATTAGTGAAAATAACTTGGTTGAACTGGTTAGAGATATTAGAAGTAGTTTGGGGTATATAGATGGTGACTTTAAAACATATGCTTTAGATATCGGCACATTGGAATATGATGCCTTTATAAAGAGCGATGGTCAGTATGATTATGTTTTGAACCTATCTGCATTGAAACATGTAAGAAGTGAAAAGGATAGATTTACATTAATGAGAATGATTGATGTAAATATATTTAACACTGATAAAACCATCCAACAATCAATTCACAGTAATACTAAAAAATATTTTTGTGTGAGTACTGATAAGGCGACAAACCCAGTAAATATGATGGGCGCAAGTAAACGTATTATGGAGATGTTCCTCATGAGAAGATCTTCAGATATTGAAATTTCTACAGCGAGATTTGCAAATGTTGCATTCTCTGATGGGTCCTTGCTTCATGGCTTTAATCAAAGACTAGAAAAGTTGCAACCTATTGTTGCACCTAATGACATTAAGCGATACTTTATAACACCCAAGGAAAGCGGAGAATTATGTTTAATGTCATGTATTTTTGGTGAAAATAGGGATATATTCTTTCCAAAATTAAGTAAGAATTTACACTTAATGTCATTTGCTGATATTGCTGTAATATATTTAAAAAATAAAGGGTATGAACCGTTTTTATGTAAGGATGAAGACGAGGCAAGGAGAATGGTTAAAACCTTGCCTGATAAGGGAAAGTGGCCTTGTTTGTTCACTGTTAGTGATACTACAGGGGAAAAGGACTTTGAGGAATTTTATACAAATAATGAAGATTTAGATATGGATCGTTTTGTTGGTATGGGTGTCATTAAAAATAAAGTTATTATTGATAGAAATAGTGATTCTTTAAATTCTTTTGAGGATGCAATAAGAGAAGCTAAAGATAATTTATTTTGGACTAAAAAAGACATATTAAGACAGTTTTATAAATTACTACCAGACTTTAAGCACAAAGAGACTAACAAGTATCTTGATAGTAAAATGTGACAAATGATAGATGTTGTGTAAGTTTATTTCAGTATAGGCGATAGAATTAAAACAATATTAAAGTAATTGAACAAAATTATTTTTCAATTTGTTTTTTAATTATTGTAGAGGATTGTTTGTATTGTGGTTTTTATTACTAATATGAGTTTGCTATAGAGAAGTATAAATAAATGTTAATGAAGAAAAAAGTTATAGTTACTGGTGCAACAGGTTTTATTGGTACAGCACTTTGTAAAAGACTGGAACAGGATAAAGAATACTCAATAATAAAAATAACAAGAGCAAAAAATATACAAGGTTATTTAAGGGTAAATAGTTATCAAGACTCTCCAGCTGGAGACATTTTAATTCATTTAGCTGAGGATTCTGATCGAGCAAGAGTTAATAAAGTTGGTGATATTTATCGTCAAAATACTGGAAAGGTTATTGAGGAATTATTAAGAAAAAAATATAACAAGATAATCTACGGATCTTCTTCTATTGTTTATGGCGATAAAGGAACAGAGCCTTATAGTGAAAATAGTTGTACGTATTCAACAGATATTTATTCTAAATCAAAGCTTGAAAATGAACAGCGAGTACTGAATGCTGGTGGAATAGTTGTTCGGTTTTCAAATATTATTGGTCCAGGTATGTTAAATAATAATATTCTCTTGGATGTTTTTAAACAACTGTCGGAAACAAGCCCAATTACAATTCAAAATAGCAAACCAATTCGTGATTTTGTTTATATAGATGATGCGGTAGCGTCAATAGTAGAATTAATGAATTGCACTACTTCAGAAATATTTAATGTTGGCACAAGTAAAGAAACCTCTATTTATCAGTTAACAAAGCAAATTATGAATTTTTCAAAACAAAAAAACAGAGAGATAAGGAGTATAATCACCGACGCAGAATACTCATACAACGTGCTTAATATAGGAAAAATAAGAAATAAAACCAAGTGGTTGCCAAAATTTACACTCGAACAATCAATTAATAATATTATAAACAGTATATGAAAAAAAGAATTATCGCAATTTTTACTGGAAATCGTGCTGAATACGGCCTCCAATTTCCGATATTGAAAGCAATAGATAACCATCCAGAGTTGGAATATCGGTTGATTGTATCTGGTGCACATCTAGATAAAAACTTTGGTAATACATTAGACGAGATTACCAAAGATGGATTTCATATTAGTGCAGAAGTTAAAATAGAAATGGATGCAAGTTCACTAGAGGCTAATGTGCAAGCAATAGGAACAGGTATTTTAAGTATTGGTAAGGTGCTTAATAAAATAAAACCAGATATGATAGTGGTATATGCAGATCGATTTGAAGGATTTTCTGCAGTAATTGCAGCTACTCAACTGAATATCCCTACTGCGCATGTAGAAGGTGGTGATTTAACAGAAGGCGGGGCTTTGGATGACTCAGTGCGCCATGCAATGACAAAACTCGCGCACCTGCATTTTACCACTAATCAACAAGCTAGTAATCGTGTTCTAGGAATGGGGGAAGAGGGGTGGAGAGTACATACAGTAGGATTTCCTGCAATGGATATGATGTCGGAGGGAAACTATGCAACCTCTAAAGAGATTGTAGAAAGGTTTAGTATTGATACAGACAGGGCGATTGTATTATTCACCCAACATTCAGTTACTACAGAATTTAATCTTTCAGCCGAACAAATTACCCCATCTCTAAATGCATTAAAAAAATTAGCAAAAAACGGGGTTCAGATTATAGCTACCTATCCAAATAATGACGCGGGCGGACTTTCAATTATAGAAAAATTAGAAGAATTAATTGAATCCCCTGTCAATGGTATACAAATTCATCGTTCACTGGGCCGCTATTTTTATCAT
>ENA-OREN01001469-OREN01001469.1-marine-metagenome-genome-assembly--contig:-NODE-1469-length-27467-cov-6.270135_pt1 | contig 27467 bp, 12 predicted proteins | sample MGYA00248624_ERZ508555 | MGnify/ENA primary metagenome ERZ508555 (study PRJEB26222, sample SAMN06267773) | marine metagenome | isolation source: Saanich Inlet, British Columbia, Canada | place...
ATGTACCCAATCAGGGTTTTTATCTGTACCAAATTCCCAAATCATTTGATCAAAGTTTAAGTTTTCTTTTATATATTTATACATCTCTGCATTGGTCTTATGACCGAATGTATCATCAATATCCATAGCCCTACCATCACAGTGTTGTGATCTAGAACTTCCACCTATCGCTTTATTCAAAGCAACAGCTCTATAAAAAGAATTAATTTTTATTGGTCCATCAACCCACTCACGTAAAGGTTCAAACACATTTATAGCAACAGCATTCATATTACCTAAATGATATTCTCCTGGAGAATTATCAATGTTTAATCTCATTGCTGTATTTGATTTGATTCCTTCTTTATATGAAATGTGTTTACTTATCTTTTCCATACTACTTTTTTCTTTTAGTGTTTGACACTCTTCTAGGTTTTCCGGCTGGTTGACCTAACCTTTTCTTCTCTCTTATTATTTTAGTCGTTTTCTTTTTAGTCCTCCTGATTTTGAATTTCTTTTTTTACTTAATCCTTTTAATTTAGGTTTAGGCTGGCTTGTAGATTTCTCATAAGTATCTATATTTAACTCCCAATTGCTCCAACCTAATGATAAAGCAATTCTCTGCCACATTTCTGTTTCTTTTTCAGAGGCCGTTCTTAAGTTATTTATTTTCTTTAAAGCTCTATCAGCTGGTAAATTAATCCCAAATGATAATGCGTCAGCTGCTGCTAATATAGCTGGATTTCTTGTGTCTAAACCAAGCTCTTTTATTTTTTGTTTATTTTGTTTATACTGGAATTTATCCCTTATATCAAACAACTGTCTTGTTTTCTTTCCAAGTGGTGGTGAAAGATTAGCAATTTCCTCGATTGCCTTTTCATCAAAACCTTCTCTTTCTAAAACTTTTAATAAAGTATTTTTACCTGTTGAGACTAAAGCACCAAACATACCAGATCCTCTTAATATTGAATCTGCCATACCGTTTATTAAATTATAATATCTTTTCTTTTCTTTCTTTTCTTCATCAGTTGTTTCAGGCTCATCAAATAAAATAGTAAATAAAGCTTGTTGCATGGCATAAAATATAGCGTTTTGAATAATACCATAAGTGATTATTTTACTAATATTAGTTTTAGCATCACCTCTTCCAGCGTATAAGTCTTGTATACCTCTTTTTATTAATCGATTGTATTGCATAGGTGTATTCTGAAAAGCCAATATCAATCTACCACCTAAACCAGATTGCTCCATAGATATTTTCTCGGGCCTACCTGATTGTTGAGTGTCTTCAGCTATTTCACGCATATCTTCAAAAGCTTTTTGCTCTGCATCCGCTTTATCCATGCCTTGTTTTACATATGTGTTTGTTCTATTTCTGTAAAAAGAAGCACCTCCTAATGCAATTGCAAAACTATCTGCGTACTGAGTAGGCATAAAACCTTTTTTAAGAATAACAGCTATCATGGATCTAACCTTGTTTTTAGAATTTTTTGCTGCTTCCGCAATTTCTTGTTCCTGAACATCTGTTCTTAATCCAGACCTTCTTGATGTTAAATAATCTGAAAAGAATATTGTTTTAAAGTCATCGCCAAACTGCTTATTATTTGCCCAGGCTTTAGTGATTTGCAAAGGATTATTATCTGTCCAGTTTGTAAAGTTTATACTAGATAAAGTTTGTAGTACAGCGGATCTGGAGTTAATAAACATAATGTTACCAATAGCGTTATTCATCCAATCTAAAATAACATTACCTTGTTGGTCTAATTGGTATGATCTATTTCTACCGGTGTGAATCCTGTATATTGAACTTTCTAAAGCTTTAATGAATGTATTACCATAACCCCTTCTTATTTTATTAGCAATTGGGCCTGTTAATCTTCCTGTCCTTTTATCAAATTTACCAAACATTCCTTCTACATTATTAAAAAAACCTTCATAAACCTGTTCTCTTGTTTGGTTATTTGTAAATTCTAATAAATCAGTTGTTACAGTTCCTGTTACCCAGTATCTATTTGGTTTACCATACTGAAAATCAGGGTAAGCACTTTCTAAAGCGTCCGCTATAGTTACTATATCAAACTGCTGTCTTGCATATTTAACTATTTTAGCTTGTTCTGGGCCTGGTTTATCTCCTTTAGTATTAGGGTCTAGATCTGGAACTTTGTAACCCCTACGGTTCCACATAAAAATTCTTATAACATGGTCATTAGTATAACCGTCAATTGCTTCTGCAGTTAAATCTACCCCTTGTTTTGCAATTATGTCCTTTGCTGCTATTAAAGCTCTGTCTGATTCTTGTTGCGCTGCCTCAAATTCTATATTTGCTTTAGTTAAAGGTGTAAATAAGTTTTCTTTAAAAAACAACATATCTTTATCACCTTGCTTCCCTTTACCTAAAAATCTATATGTTAATCCTAATAAATCTTCGGATGTAAAAGGAACAAATAGTTTTATTCTTTCCATTCTTTCCCCTAATCTCCTGGCTTGTGGTTCCGAAAAAGTTGATTCAAAAGGAATGTTTTTCTTTCTTTCAATCATTCCATTAACTTCTTTTTCTAAATCACCAACTTTACTATATTTTATATTTGAAAATACTTGCTCAGCTTTTTCTAAAGTTGAAACATCAATACCTTTTTCTTCAGTTATATTATTAACTCTATATTCTGCTATAATTTTTGGAAAAAATCCTACTTTAGTTCTTACTCCATCAATTTCTTCCATTATTCTTTCTGTTCTAACTCTAAAAGAAACTTCAGGTGATAGTTTAAGAATAGGAGCATTAACGCCTAAAGTTGTTCCATTAAAAGAATACAAAGACCCTTCATCTATTAATCCAGTTCCAGGAAAATTAACATCTTTTGTTTTGTTATGATTAATAACTATTTTTTCAGAAATAGGAAATTTACCATTTCTTTCAACTTCGGCTTGTAAACCTTTGGTTTTCTTTACAAAAATTTTAGATTCCCATTGATCTGTATGTCCTTTATCAATCATGAAAGCTGTGTTTTGTTTTGTAAAATCAAAATCTTCTTTTTTAATTCCTAATATTTTAGAACCAACTTCAGCCAGCTTGTCTAAAGATTTTATAAAAGGTTGTGCTTCTTTTCTTGTTAATATATCTTCTGCTAGCATATTGCCGTTATTAGTTCTTAGGTTTTCAGTATTACCTAAAATTCTTCCTAACATTCCATAATTATTGCTACCAGCACCCTCGCCTCCTCCTTTATTTTCCACACCCTCAGCTACACCATTTATTTTTACTTGATAATCAATTACTTTAAAATCATTTCCAGCAGCCGTAGAAACCATTACAAACCCCTTGTTATTTTTATTAGCAAGTTTTATTATATCGCCTTGTCTTTGTTCAGCACCAATGCCTTTAACTCTAGCATAATCTTCTTGAACAGCTATATATAAATCTGGATTTTTATCGTAAGCTTTATTTTTGTCTTTTAAATATATAGATAAAAAATCATCTACCTGTTTACTATTTAATTCTTGACTTTCTGCTTCAGCAATTACTTTACTGTATTTTATACCAGCATCTTTATTTCTATTTTCTAAATCATCAATGCTTAATTGATCACGTTGAATTGCTTTTTTAAGTCCGTTTGTCCATGCTTCATTAACTACAATACCTTGCACCCCTAGTTTTTCTATAACATTAGGATTAGTAAGGGCTTCAAGAGTAGCATCAGCAGCTAATTCATTTGCAAGAACTCTTATTAAAGATTTTTTTCTATCACTTCTTACATTAGAAGCTAAATCTCTTCCAGAAAAATATTCTACAAACTCTTGTTGAGTTACATTTGTTTTTTCAAAAATACCTTTACCTGCACCAATTGTTTCTCTACCTGTTTTTTGACCTAAAGTTTTAAACCTTTTATTAATTACACTCTGTGGAAGTTTACCTAATATTCCTTCAAAATTATTTTTTTCTTGTAAAAACAATCTAAACTTATCAACCTTATTTCCATCTTTGTCTTTTGTAACAGCAAATTCTTCTTGTAGCAAAGGTATTATTTCAGCTTGATTAGCTGTATCAAATTTCTTTATAAATGCTTTTTCATTTACATTAGGCAACTTAGTTTGAAAAGTTTTAATTACAGCGTCTAATACATTGTCGGAAAAAGTTCTAGGCCTTGTTATTTTTTTATCATCAATTACTTCAGTAACAGTTTCACCCGGTATTTGAACTTCGTTCATTTTTACAAACTTCCCGCCCCTTTTAAAAGATATTTTAGTATCTAGCTTTTTTAATTCAATATTATCTTCAGCCTGATCAATTTTATCTTCGTTTTGCTCAGTTTGCTCTTGCCCTTTTAATGTATCATCAGTGGCTTCAGTAGCCATACCTAAACCTCCTTTATCTACAGAAGGCATTACACCCATGTTTTTTAATACCGCATTTGCTCTTAAATTTAATCTATTAGATATAAACTTATCTATAGATTGTTTTGATTCATCAAACTCGTTTAAAACCATTATTGCAGCGTCCTCTATAACTTGTCTTTTGAATTGCTTTCTTGCTTCTCCCCTATTTTCATTAATTACTTTTGTAACATCAGGAAGCGTACCGTCGAATAATCTTTTTGTAATTGATTCAACTAATCCCCCAATAGATTGACCAAATTCAGTATTTAAAACATCTGTTTGTCCAGAAAAAGTTTCAATAACCATATCTTCGGCACTTTTATTATATTTGTTATATAATTCTAATATTCCTTTAGAGTATGCTTTTTCATTAAATTCCATTTTAGTACCCTCTAATAATTCACCCCTACCAAAAGCTTTATCATAATCTGATAAAAAGTTTTTAATTGATGGTGTATCATCAAACTTTATGTTGGTATAACCTACTGATCTTAAAATATCTCTTTGTAAATCACCTATTTTATTTAAAAATGATTTATTTTCGAATGCTCCATTTTTTTTAGCAATTTCATAGTACTGAGTTAAAAATTCATCAGGTGTATTTTGATCTTCCGTATATAAACTTAATTTTTTTTCAATAGCAGATAGTGTTTCTTCGTCTAATTCTGATTTTAAAATATTTACAGCCTCTTCAAGCTGTTTTTTAGTAAAAGTACCCGCAAGAACACCATGTAATGCGCCATGCCTAAAAGGAGTTACATTACCTATATCAGCCGCTTTTTCTAAATTTATACTAATAGTATTGTTATCTGGGTCAACAGCTTCTACACTGTTTTCAACAAAGCCTTTATCTTCGTATGAAGTTGCTGTAGCATAAGGAACTACAGTTATAGGCTGATTTTTAACTATTTTATCAATTTTTTCTTGCTCTGACTGTAGTTGTAATATGTTTTCAATTATGCCAGACTGTCTTTGTATTTCTGTAAAATATATATTACCAAGAATTTGTTTTTCAGCTTCACCTATTTTTTCATTATTTAAAACTTTAGCCCTTGCACTTTCTGCTTGATTTTTAGCATCCCACGCTTTATTTACATTTTCTTTTTGTTCAGGAAGTAGCTTATCATACTTAACGTCTCTGTTCATAACGTCATTCCTCATTTCTAATTCAATTCTATCTGCTCTTTTTTGTGCATCTGATCTAACTTGAAATGGTAAATCTAAGTTATTAGAGCTTTCTAATAAAATATTTTTTTTAGTAGTTTGATCATTTCTACGATCTTTATCAGATTGGTTTAGTATTTTGTAAGAATTACTGATAGTTGTTGGGCCTGTTAGTGCCGTAGCTCCAAACCCCCCTTTTAAACCAGCGTCTATAGCGGCATCGCTTGATGCTATTTCAAAAAACTTTTTACCTAATAATTCACCAACGCCTTTTGTTGCTCCCTCACCATCTAGTTTATAACCCTGACCTTTTAATTCACCTATATATAAGTTAAATTCTTCATTGGTGTATTGTAAATATTCTTGAAACATATTTCTGTTAAACAAGCCAGTTGTAGCATAAAACTGTTTTAGTAAACTAGAAGGAGCATCAGCCATATAGTTAGTAAGCGATTTTATTTGTGCCTTTTCAAATTTATACGTAATCGCAGCCCCTACTAATGGAATAACTATTTCCGCGTCGTTATTATCATACAATTCATTTAAACTAATACCTGCCGCTTTAGCTTTTCTGCTATTATAATTTTGTATTTGCCTTGCAGCAATATCTGTCCACAAAAGACCAAATGTTGTTTTTGTATCTTTATATTTATCAAAAGCTTCGCGCCCAGTAACTACAATATTTTTTCCCGGGATTATTTTACTTATTTGTTTAGCTCCTTTAACAACTTTAGCTCCTTTTGTTATAAAACCTACACCTAAACGCAATTTAGCTATTGAAGTTACAAAACTCATTAAGCCGTCTATAGTGGCTGCCGCTGTATCTTCTATAAAATCACGGGTTTCACCATCGGGTGTTTTATAATATGATGGAACCAGCATGTTTGAAATATTAGGAATATCTATATCTGTAAAACTTTTTGCTAATTTAGAACGAGATTTTTCTTTTGTTAAAGATGTTTGCCCCTCTGCTATATATTTATTATACCATTCACCCTCTAAAGATTTATCAGAAGTGTCGTAACCCATTCCTTCCATTCCTCTTTTAGCAAATGTCCCAAGTAATCCTTTAATTCTTGGAGACATACCTTCTAAATCTAAAACTTGATTTCCAAATGAGTTTGAAATAGACTCAGAAAAACTGTCTGGTTTCTTTTTAAAATTTGTTGGGTACAAAGCTTCAGCTCTTCTTTCTTCCGCTTCTATAACACTAGGTGCTTGTAGTATTTCACCTTCTTTCTTTTTTTCTTCTGCTATAAAAGCTTCTTGGTCTTTCTCTTCATCTGTTCTTGGATCATATTCAACAATACCTTTTAATATATCTTCTTTTATTTCTTCGCCTGGAGTTATAGGCGGTTGATAAACAGCCATTCTCTGTGCTAGTGTTTGTTGATCTTTAACGCTTTTTTCTTGTGGTTTTTCAATACCTATAATAACCTCTTCTAAGGCTATTTTATCAAGCTCACCCATTCCTGGGGGAAATAATACAGCCTCACCTTGCCTTTCAGCTTCTTGTATTTTATTTACCAGTTCCCCTACACTAGCTTCTTGATAAACCAATGAACCATCTTCCAAACTGGATGCCGTATTGTTTTCCTCCACAGGTGCATCCTCTGTCTCCTTTGAAGGGTCTGTCTTTCCCGGCTCAACTTCTTTTACAAATTTAGCTCCAGGGTTTTGAGATAGTTTTTCCTTTAGTTCTTCTCTAGGTATAACTATAGTTTCTCCGTCTATTTCGTATTCAAACATAGTATTAATATAAATAAATTGCTGCTAATTTTCCTTGTATTGCCTCTATAGGCTCGTTAGGGTTTATCCTAACTGGTGTTTTTAATGAGGCTGAATTTGACATGTGCGCGGCAACAAACTCCCCAGTAGGTACTTCTTTTGCATCATCGCCTGTTCCTTCAATTATCATTTCAGGATCAAATATAATACCAGCGGTTTGAGCAGCTGATTGAAATTGTTTTGAACCAAAATAAGCTTTATTACTCATTTTGCCTCCACGGGGAGCGTTAGGAATCGCGAGATTAGCTATAAATTCTTTAGCATTTTTGTAATCGTCTACATCAGGTTTATCAACCTTAGGTGGTGTATAATGCAACGCTTGTTGCTCTCGTAAAAATGTACCACCATAATCTTTAAGTAATTTCTCATAACCCTCTTTGTCAAACGCGCCTGTTGTGTTATCTGTATATCGTCCTTTTAAACCATCTTTTGTTGTATTTGGGCCCATTCTATTAATAACAAATTTTTCAAGATTATCTATGTCACTATTAAGTTTTTCCTTTTCATCATTAAATATTATTTCAGCCTGCGCATTTGTAGTTGCGCTTTTAAACCTACGCTTAGTTGAATCTTCTAAAAAATTTGCAAATTCTGCAGAATTATCTTTTTGAAAATAATATTGTCTATGCTTATCCATTTCACTTCTTGTAACAAAAGTACCATCTTCTAACTCGTAACCATATCTATCAGATTTACCAGTTTCTTCTCCTTTTACCCATTTAGTTTTTTCTTTTAGGTATTGATCGTAAATAATATAGCTCTCATGTTTTATTTCAGTAAACTGTGATTTTTCAAAACCATCGTTTATTATTTTTTTAGATTCATTCAGTTTATCAAGCTCGGCATTTGTTATAGAAACCATCATTTGAGCCTCTTTACGTTTTTTAGCTATATCCCCTTTTTTACTTGCATCATAAAAATCAAAACCTCTAGCGCCTACTTTATCTAATTCTTCATTTGCGGCTGTGGAAGGAGCATCTACTGTCCCAACTACATCTGGAGTACCAAACATAGAAGTGGCAACATCAGTGTCTAAAGTATACGCATTTGTACGAATTTCAGATAAATCTTTATCATATAGGTCATTTAATTCATTCTGTGCTTCCTTCATGTCAGCCTGAACCTTTTGCGAGTTTTCTAAAATATCCTCACCTAATTCAGTAAATGCTTTAGTTGTTGCGTAATCTACTTTTGCTTTTGCACCTGCGACTGTTGCCGCGCCTGCTATTAATGCTTTATCTGCTGCCATAATTTTTTATTTAACTAAACATTGATTTTAGTGCTCCTTCACCTCCAAATATTGCGCCCCCAGCAATAGTACCGAGCGCTCCTAACGCACCTGACCCTGCTTCTCTTTGTTTTGCTTGCGCTTCTAACGCCGCTGCGTAGTTTTGTTGTTCCATACCAAATATAGTGCTTTCTCTATCAAACTCTTTACCTTGAATATCCATACCAGCTTTTGCTTCTTGTGATTGCATCTGAAATTGCCCTTGTGCCGCCATTCTTTCATTTGCAACTTCTTGTTTTGATATACCAGCTGCAATTTGTTGTTGAGTTTTAGCTTGCTGTTGCGCCATTGCTTGTGCGATTGCTGCTGCCCCTGTTCCACCTCCAGCTCCTCTTAAAGCATCTAGTGATTGTGCTAAACCTTGTTGAGATTGTTGAGATTGAAATTCCGCAGCTTCAGTTGATACTCTTAAATCTTCAAATGGATTTTCTAAGTTTGAATATAAATTTTCAAAATCAAAATCTTTATAAGATTGTTTAGCTTGATCGTAAGCCCCTTTAGTAGCACCAAACTCTTTATTTCTTTTTTTCTTGCCAAACAAACTTCCTACCCCACCTATTAAAGACGGTAATAGTTTCAGTCCAAGTCCAGCTAAAAATCCATACTGCAGTGTATCTGCGGCTTCTACTACTATTGTTGTGTATTCTATCATTTTAATTACTGCTTATAAATATTTCTGAGTTTACCGCGAATAGTTCCGCATGCTCTGTTGAATCGTTTGAAAAGTTTATTTCTGCAAAATAACCTAATAACCCTGATGTGTTTATTGTGCTATCTTTTGCAAAAAATATATAACTATTATTAGCTAATTGGGATATATCTCCTATAGGTGATGCATCAATTTCACAAACTATAGTTGAATTTGTTTTAGAAACTAATGGTCCTATTCTTTTTTTGGTTGTATTATCTGTACCTAAATAGTATATAACATCTCCAACCTGTAAGGATGTGTTTCTTTTTACGTCTATGTTTAATGTTATTTGACTCATAATGTTATTATTACGTCATTTATTGACAGTTTAAAGACCCTATTTCTGTTAACGAAACACCACTCCAATAAAAATAATGGCTACTATTTGCAAAATATCCAGGTGTTGATTTTAATGTTGTACAATTTTCATCTGAATATATTTGTGTTGAAAGTGATAATCCGTTACCATTCATATTAACTGCTCTTTGTCTTCCTGTACATAAAGTTTCCACAGCCGCAGAATCAGTTGCAGGGTCTGTAGTTGTGTATGTTGCTAAAACAGAATAACAAACTGGTGTAGGTGGTGGTGGCGGTGGATTAACAACATCGGCACAATCAGCACAATTAAGAGCAGAAGTTGCTTTTGAATTATATATTGTGTAATTTGATAAATCCGAGTTTGGGCTTGCTAAATTATTATTAGTAAACGAATAACATTCGCTGCCATCCGATAACACAATTGTGCTGTCAATAGGATTTGCACTAGAAACATTAACAAATGTACCAGCTGGCTCATTACAAGTTACAAATCTAGCATAATAAGTTACCGCTGCTGATCCCGTATCTATAATAGCACTATTAGCACAAGTAACCTGGGTATTCGCATTTGTATATGCTGGATTACTATCTGAAAAAGTAAATGAAATTGCAACATTACCTTGTCCCGTAGCGGAAGTCGTTGGACTATAACTGTGAACTGTTGTTGTGCTTCTTGTAGGTGTTACTGAAATTGCTTCAGTAGCTGAATTGTAACTTACAGTTACCCAATCACTATGTGTATTACATGTATAGACTCCCAGGGGGCAAGTTGTTAATGAAGAAGCTGAAACCCCTTGTGAGTATTGTACATAATCAGTACTTCCCACATCTAAATCGAACACTCTAAAAGTAATCCCCCCAGAACCTGTTTCAACTATTTGATTTAATGAAAACGTTACAGAGGCATTTGTTGCTTGTGTTCTATAAAGAGTTCCATCGTCACATTTTTCAATACCATAATATCTATCATTACCTCCTGTCATATCAGGACAACCTGTTAATCCTGTAGCAGAATAATTTACAAAACCACCTGTTGTGGAAGTATCGTCAATTACAGTGTAATATATACCTGTGCTATCATCCTTTATTCTATCATTTATACTTAAACTGCTATCTTGAGTTGTAGTATTTATTGTTCTATAGCCTTCACTTAATGTACCGCATTCTCTTAAACCGTAATAACTAGGGCATGAAGTAACAGAAGAATTTGTTAAATTTGATGCAGTAGGGGAAGAAGTCGATGTTGTTGTTCCAACTACCCTATATAAGAAATTACTGTTGTCTATTAAAAATTGATTTGTTGCATAAGAAACTTGGTTTGTATTTTGAGCTGTTCTAAAAGTACCATTATCAACACATCTCAATAAAACAGTATAAAAAGTTGCTGGATTACAAGCGGAATCATTACAGCTGCCATAAGGTATACCTGCATCTCCATTTGGGCCAGCTGCTGTAACTTCTGCATTATGTGATTCAGTTGTGGTTTGTAATATTGTATAACAACCATTGCCCTCTGGTAAACTTTGATTTGTTCCTGCAGTTAAATTAAACACCCCATTTGCGATTGTAGAAGTCCCTAAAATTGTAACAACAGCATAACCAGTTGAATTACCACACTTTCTTGCTCTTACTTTAACATTACAAGCTTCCCATGTTATTTCAAAAGTGTCCGTATACTCGGTCCCGTTTGTGTCTTCTACTGTTACACCATATGTTACAAGTCCTGTCCCGTTTGCATTAGAAGCTGTAAAAGACGTGCTGCCATTAGAGCTTGTTTGTAGTTGATTATTAACTCTCCACCTGTATGTAGACGTGTTTAATGTTGCTGTGCTATTAACAAATAAATTAGCTGTTTCATTGTTACATAAGTCAATTCCGCTATCTCCTTTATTAGATACTAAACTAAAATTAGCTAAACAAGCTCTCCAATTAGTTCCTGAAACCGCATTAGAAGGGGTTTGAGGCACTCCTCCTGAAAGATAGGTGTAAATATTTGTAGCATTACCACTATAATTTGATTTATATGTTCCATTTGCAGGCACAGCGGTTCTTTCAGCATTAGAATAAAATTTAGTTGCAAATAAAAGATTGTCTTGTCCTGGGCTTTGCCCCTCATTACCAAAAACAGGGTATAGCGCAGAGCCACTAGAGCTTGAACATATGGAATCATCAGGGTTACTAGCTGTCCCAGAACTTAAATATGATAATGTAAATTCAGGTAAGTTTATCCAAGACATTCCCTGTGTAGTTCCTGATGTTGAGTTTTGGCTACTGCCTTGTCCTATAGTGTAAAATAATTTACAATGGTAATGCACAAGCGTACTACCAGGAGTTATTGATAAACCCGCGTTTGTTAATTCTTGGTAGTTGACTGTAGCAGAACTAGAGCTTGTAGTTTTTACTAATACATGGGTTGCTTGATTTGTTGATGTTCCAGCATACCATTTATAACTTTGTGTTGAAAGACAAACAGCATTAGTTACAGAAACACTTAAAGTTACATTATTGTAACCACCCCCGTCTGCACGTATATATTTTATTGGGTCAGAAACAGATATACTTTCAAATTCTGACGTACCATTTGGGTCACAATTACAAGGCTGACAGCCGGAGTATCCAATTGAATCATCTAGGTTTACCGTTTTCTCAATGTCACTGCCTGAATATGGCGTTACCGTATAACATCCATCTCCCTCTGCTAATATGTTGTTTTCAGCCCCGCTTAATTTATATACATTATTTTCAGACGTATTCAATGAAGCTACCCCGTTCACTTTAAAATATCTAACAGTATTTCCACCACACTTAACAGCTTGCACTATAATAGAAGGGTTTATCCATTTAACATTTATAGTTTTTGTTAACGGATTTCTTCCGTCGTTAAATGTAACTGTACAACCATATAATATTTGCTGCTCAGCTCCTGGACTTAATGTAGGCTTTGTTGAGGATATATCAATTTGCTGTTGATTTGAGCCAATAGGATCATTACTAGCTGTCCAACTATATTGAGAAATGGCAGGGTCTTCTGCACCTCCCAATGTACCATCTTCCTTAATAAATTCCAATGATACTGTACTTGTTAAAAAAGCATCTATAACTCCATTTGTGCCCTGATTATGTCCTGTAGTTTGAATGCGATAAGACGTACACGGGACCCAATTACCTTGTACCGAAGCGACATTATTTAATAAATCAACTTGAGCATAATACTTAATCCCATTATAGGTTGTTGCAAATGTGTTCCCACCTCCCGGCCAATTGTTCATACCCCCTGCTACGGTTTTATATAATCTATTAACAAGCAATAAATTAGAGTTATCGGCATAAAATGTGTCAGCATTATCTGTGTTTGTACACATTAAAGGGTCTGCTGATGTGCTTGGTAGATAATTAAAAACAAAAGAAGGTCTATCGGTCCAACCTATATTCCAGTTCTCTGCAGCGGATACCGGTGTAATAGCTCCTCCGCTAACAGAATTAGTTCCGCTAACTCTACAGTTATAATAAATAGTGCCATTTGTTCCAGCTGGCTCTGCTATTTTTAATTCCTGGCTAGTTTCTCCTGTCATAATATTATTATTACCAGGGTGATCTACAACTGGTGCGCCACCAGAGGGTATTGTAGTTTTTCTATACCACTGATAGCTAGCCCCTGAAATATTTTGTGTTTCAGCTTTTAAAGTTACCTCTAATGTATTATAAGCGGTATGCCCACCGCCATCAGCAACACCACCTGTGATATGCTCTATAGTTACGATAGGTGCTACTCTAAACTCGACTTCATGGGTATCTGTATATGGTTCGCTATTATAAGTTGCAGAAACTTTATATTCATAAAGTCCAGGAGCGTCCTCATGGAACGGCTGTGATGTTGTTCCCGTTGCTGTCCCATTTAAAGCACTTCCACTCCATGTATATGTTGGGTTTCCTGGTATACAAGTGTCAGAAGCTGATAAAGTTATATCTGTCCCAATTTGTCCTATAGTAGGCCCAGAGATTAAAACTGACGTTGTTGAAGTTGTATCTACAAGTATTGTACAACCGTTTATTGTTGTTCCAGCGTTGCTATACGCATTACTATCACTATCAACGAAACTGAAGCTAACACTTTGTTGCCCACTGTTTGTTGTTAATGTAGCTGGAGAGACATTTGAAATTGTAGTTGTATTAGCTGTTGGTGTTAATGTCACAGCCCCTGTTTCACAATTGAATGCTGCTGTAGCCCAACCGCCTATATTATCTTTAGTATCACAGTCGTAAACTATTCCAGTTGCTAACGGGGTTTGTATTGTTTTTATTGTACCATTGCAATTACCGCTAGAACACGTGGCTGTTATTGTTACATCATTATTAGCTGTTATAGTTATTCCTCCAGCTAAAGCACTTTTGGTAGTTGTATCAGGTGATACTGCACCAGAGCTTGCCGTAAGAGAAATAGTATCTGAATTATCAAAATCCGTTCCAAATGTTCCTGTTAATGTAAATGTTGCCATATAATATTAGCTTATTCCTAAATTAAAACTACAGTTAGCTGTTGTAGTTATATTAGCTGTATTTGTTAAAACGTCACTAAATTCATTTGTATCCGCTACAAAAGTAACATAATATGTGGTGTTAGAGGTTAGTCCTACTGGTGAATACGTAGGAGTAAAAGTTGTGTTGGTGTTTGTCTCCACTAAATATAAAGTATTAGATGTGGCTACTGCATTTGTGCCAAAATACACTCTATAAGTAACCGCTAATCCAGATTCGTTTTTAAATGTTGCTGCAGCTGTAAACGCAGCTTGCCCAACATTACTAAACGTAGGCTGTGCTGTAACTATTGGAGGTAAATTAATTGCAGTATAACTATTTAACTGGCCTAATCCTTGTATTGAAAATTCTTTTGAATCTAAATCACTCAGTGTTGTGTCAACCCCTGATGTATTTGCGAACCATTTTCCTTCTTTATCTTTAAATTCAATAATTTTACCGGACTGCAAATCAGTTTCTATTGTGTCTACATGCCACCCTTCTTTACTACTTGATTTAGCTTGACTACCTTCGTAGTATATTGTTTTAAAGTTTTTAACAGCGGAAGGCTCATCATTCATTATTATTTGAATACCCGAGCTATATTGTGTCCCATAAAATAAATTTCTAACTACTCCTGGGTGATGATGTTGGTATAAGTTACCTGAGTTAAAACTATAAAGCTCTCCATTTATAGACAGTCCTGCTTTTATTACAAACCCTAATCTTGAAACCCATCCGTTTACATCTTCTTTAAAAGATATACTTTCTATTTTATCAACGTCAGCATTATCAAAAGATATTATATATTGATCTGAATATGCGTCAAAAGTACCGACTATAGGTAAAACCTGAGCGTTCAATAAAGATCTAAAATAAGATTTCATACCTTTATTTGATATTACTGTTAGCCCATCATTTGATAATCTTAATATTGCGTTTCTTGATTTATCTGAAAAATAAATTCTACTTCCGTTTGTTGCAAAAGATTCAGGGTCTTTTGAAATACCGTATTCTCCACCGTAAGGCACTGCTTGTCCTAACACGTTATTTGTTGAGACTAAGTTAACATTACCGTCAGCATTGAACAAAGCATCTTTATTCGCTAATACCCTTAATACCTTATCTTCACAGAACGCTATTAAATCTGTATTTCTTGCGTGCAACTTTTGTATTGAGCCATACTCTGTATTTAATTCTTTAGTTATTTTTTCTCCAGTATTAAACTCATTTAAGTTATTAACATCGTTTCTTGAATTATATAATCCAGAATATATTAAACCTGATTTATTTGTTTTTTGTTTAAACGGGCTATCTATAGTAGTCGATGCTTTTACTTGTGTACTTATAAAATCTTCATTAAAATCATCCTTAATTCTATTAGACTCCACCCCATCCGCAAAATCAAAAGCATTATACCAGCTTAAACTTTTAACTTCATTGTATTGTGAAATAGGAAATGAATCACTTATTTCATAATATATATCTAATATATTTTCATCTGGCACTGTTTCAAATATTGCTGGTAAAGGCGGAGTTGGAGCGCTTGATGAACCATAACATATAAACGCTCGTCTAATTATATCTGGCCCTTCAACTTGATAAAATATTTCAGTAACCCCAGCTGCGGTTGGAATTGTTATATCATCTGAGCTTTTATACCAATCACCACTTGGAGGGCTACTGGTACCAGAACAACTTATGGTTGTTGTTGATCCTTGTTTTAAAGTAAGTGCATCACCTGTTTGTTTTTGTCTTTCTTTTTCATAAACAACACCGTCTTTATAATAAAAATCAATAGCTTGATTCTCATCATCATTAATAGCTGTCCCTAATAATAAAGCGTCTACGGGTGGATCTGATTCATCAATAGGTTCAACAACTTGACTAAAACCACCAGCTCCTTGAAGACCTGTTAAAGAATTCTGCAAATAAGTGCTATTTTTTATTTTAACAAAGAAAACACCTTTTTTCTTTTCGTTTACCGTTGTATTTACTGGAGCACTTTCTGATATATCTAAAACCTTAAAAGTATTAAAATCAGTTGATTTAGAACCATCCGCTTTTCTTTTAAGTATAATTTCATCGTCTTCTTTTATTTTGTTTACTTCATAACTAGGAAATGCTATCCAAACAAAGCTTGAATCTTGTGTATCTACATAAGCATTATCAACGATTAAATTGTAATACTCAGCCGCAGAATCTTTTGCGTAAAATTTAAAATGCGTTATTCTCCCACCTCCTGATGGAGCTGTATTTAACATTTTTATATTTAACTGTTTTGGAGCACTACCTGCAAAAGCTCTTTTTATTAAACCAGTATCATTACTAATAACAGGTGATTGTCTACCATATTCATCTTCAAAAGCAATACCTAACTGATACGATCTACCAGATTTAATTGTTCTCCTATCTGTATTATTATTTTTAGGGTTTGAGCCATCTACATCAAGTATCTTGTCTCTTGTTGCAAATTCAGTTGTTCCTGTTCCTGCTTGATTAAAATTAGGATCATAATCACCTAATTCTATACCGTCTACATAATTACCAAATACTAATCTATTACCTACAGTTTCTAAAGCTTTAGCTTTATACGGCACATTATCATATTGTCTAAACAATTGCTTTTCTGGTATTACAGAATAAACACTCTCTTTAGTTATATTTACTGTAATTGCTGAAGAAACACTTGTTATAGTTTTATATATATAAATATTAGAATTATTAGACTCTTTATATATTATATCAATAGAATCTAAATTAGAAGGTGTTATATCAAAACCAGTTAATTTTATTTCAGATATGTAATTCAGCATTCTGTTGTTAAATCCTTCATCTAAATCATAGCCCTTAGCTATATCTGGATCAAAAACAGGATCTGTAAAAGGCGAAATAACAGAATATTGACCATTTTTAAATCTCCATCTATATGCAAACCTTACAAATTTATCTTCAAATAAAGATTTATCAGATGGGTCTGATGTGTGTTTTGTTATAGCAACTGTTGGTGCGGCTATTGGTTTTTTCTTTATAACAGTTATATCCTCTTCTGTTATATCATTATTGCCAATTTTTGTTGTAGCTGAATAAGATAATGTTGTATATGTGTTATATGTTACAAATTCATCAATATCTATTATTTTAGGTTCAGATCCTACAGCGCTATTAGTATTATCATAACCATCTGTCCAAGCTAAATTTCTATCAATTATAACTATACCTGTAATTTCATAATCTGGAAAATTTAATATAGCTCCTGTTAAATCAATAACGACCGGTTTAATTGCATTGGTTGTTGTGTTATATTCGATAATACCTTGTTTTGCTGATCCTTTTATAAACCAGTAAAATCTATTGTTTTCTTCGTCAGCAATTTTACCTACACATTTAGCATTAGCACCAAACAAAGTAGTTGTAGACAAATCTTTTAATAATTTATTACCACGTATATTTTGAGCTGTACCTGCATCACTGTCTTCTGTTGAAGAAACCTGTATATTTAAAGCGTCTCTATATTCACCATCAGGCATAAGTCTCTCATCGAGGTCTTTATTCATTCTTCCGCGTAGGAAAGTCTTTTTTATTTCTGGCATGTATTAATGTTTAATCTGCTTAGACTTGCCTCTCATTACTTGAGTAAGCTCTTTTAATTTAAGGTTAGATAATCTTAATTTAGCATTACGCATTGCTGCTCTTCTATCTCTTCTAAATCTATTTACTATGTATTCTGGAATGTTTGCTTTTGCAGATAGCACTGCATGAGCTATGTATTTATATATTGCTTCTTCTGCCAATTTATGTATTTGCATTTCATTATCAGTACCAAGTCCATCTGAAACATATTTTAATGTTATAACTTTTCCTGCTAAATTACTGCTGAATCCAAACTGACCGTTTGCTTCATCTATTATAAATACACCGTTTATTTGTGTAGTTTCTGGGTCTATACCAAATCTTTTGCCTTCACCAAGCATTGCATTTCTATCGTTGGTTGAATAAAAGTAATCATCATTTAATTCTGTAGTTGGTACATTTTTAAATCTTTCTGCAGTTAAGGATGTAGCTGTTAATAATGTTTCGTCATTATCGTATAGATACTCAGCTGTATCATCTTGCAGTATTGCTTGTGATGGTCTCGAAGTTATTTTTGAAGGATATATTACTCTTTCCAATCCATCTCCATCTATCCATGCTAATTGTGTATAATTAACATAATCCTGAGGCATTGGTATTGTAAGCGACGCTCCTACTTCTATTTCTTGTATTTTTTCAACTCTTGATACATCATAACTAAACTCTTGTATTGCTCTTTTAGTATGAAACAATACATCAAGTTTTCTTGCATTATCAATAATTTTACCGTCTCCTACATATGAAACCATAAAGTTGTTTACAATATCATTTAAAGAAATATACCTGTATGTGCCGTGATTTATGTTTTTTAACTTAACTTGTATTGCTGTTCCATTAGCTGGCGCGGTTGTGAATGTTATTACACCTGTATTAGCTACATAGGTATATTGATCATCATCAATTTCATTTCCTGCTTGGTATACTATAAATTCATTTTCTATTAATGGTAATGGGTCAAACGTAACAGTAAATTCTGTTATAGAACCGTTACCAGTAAAATTATTTGCTACCGTGTAGTATTCTTTAGCTGTTTGTGTTATTAGTCCCATTTATTAAGATTTTTCTTGTTGAATTTTTTTAGTTTCTTTTGCATCTGCTAATTGCGCTATATTAGGATCTTTAATACTTACCCCTGCGTATAATAATATTTTTAATACAAGATTTATTTCTTCTGAATCATGAAGTTCATAATTTTGTGAAGTTCCTGGATTGTATAAAGCATTGCCATTTACATTAGTATAACCCCATACTGCTGTAATTGGTTTTCTTACGTAAGTACACGAAATACTACTTGTTATAGTAGCTGGAACTATTTTTACACTCCAATCTCCAAATGAGTTGTCAATGCTCTGTAAATATACAGGATTATTAATTGTAGGGGATGTGAGTTTAGATAATTGATATTCTAATAAGTTTTTCTTATCAATTTCTTCAACAGGAGTTGTATCATTATGCACTAATGTTCCTATTTTATGTAAGTCTGCTGGTAAATTAAACCTATCAGTTGAATATGTTAATACTGCTGATTTTTTAAATTTACTTAACTTTTCATTTATTAACTTTGGTAAGTTAGAATACTCTGTGTCATTTTTAACCGCTCTGCTGTATTGATTTAAATCAAAAAAATACTGCTCGAATATTTCAAGCTGTGCTTGATTCGCAAACAAATTATATTCTTGGGGAGTTACATACCCACGGTTTTCTTTATTAAGAATAGCTAATACTCTTTGATATACTGTATCTATACTAACTGCCATATTTTTTATTTATTATAATAATAGCCACCATTACAGTGGCTATCACTATAATGAGACTTTATTTTAGTCTTTTTTCAATTGATTTATAAACTTCTAAGCCTTCATCTGTTTTTAAGAAAGCTGTAAAAGCGGAATAAGGATGTTCATCAAATGGAACTGTCATAATTTTCTTATCAGTTTTTGCCCACTTAAATGTTCTTTGATCTTCAGATAATCTTAATATTCCAAGTTCAGAGGCTTTTAAAGCCATGTTCCTAATATTAATATCATCGTCATTAGCTAGTTCTAAGAAGAGTTGTGGCTCATTCTTAGCAAATAGTAATAGATCTCTTTTAATCTCCTTAGAAGTCATCTTAGATACCTCAGATCCAACCTCAGACCTTATAACAGCTTCTGCTTGATCAATATCCATTGATTTTGCCACCATTAAAGCTTCTATTTCTAATTCAAGTATATCTAAATCATCTTCTGCTTCCTGTTCTGCGTCAAATTCTGCAAATATTTGACCCCTTTGAGGGTGAAATAATGACATTAATTTTTGCAAAGTTTGTTTTTCTTTTGGTACATTTAATATACCATCTTCAAAAACTATATGACCAAGTCTTGCATCGCCTTTAAATTCATCAACGAAACAAGTTTTTTGGTTTATCGTGTATTTTAGTTCTCTTTCAAAGCCTTTTTCTTTGTCAAACCAAAATATACTTTTACTTTTAATTGTATATGTAAGTGGTGATTTTCCACTTAAAAGATAGTATGTTCTATCTTTAATCTCCCATTTAGGGGCTGTTGTTACTTTTGTTGCCATAATATAATAAGATTAAATAATAAAAAAATATAAGAATCCCCAGCCGAAGCCAGGGAAATCTCATATCAAATAAGGATTAGTTTAATAACATAAAGTTATTAGCACCTTGTACTACTAAACATCTTTCAGATAAATAGTGTACCTCCATTGCGTCTAGATCAGAAGTAGTCGCACCACCTACAGAACCTGTAGTCCAAGATTTCATCTTTCTGTCATCAGCTTCAGAAGCTCTATATCTGACATGAAGGAATGGTCTTTTGATGTTCTTACCTAATGTTTGATCGTAAACTGTTGATGTTCCAGCAGGTACCACTACACCTCTAATGTTAGTGAATGCACCACCTGTTGTAATATCATTTAAGTATTTCCAGTCTGTTTTGTAGAAGTCATAAGAACCTCTTCTGAAACCAGAAAAGCCTAAATTAAGTGCCATATCTTCGCTGTTTGAAAAAACACCGTAAGATGTACCACCTGAACCATAAGAATTTTGAGCCGCAAGCATGTCGTCAATGTTTAATGCAACATCTCTGTTTACAAATAACATGTTTTCTTCAATTGCGCCTTGCGTATCTAATTTCTTAAGAATCTCATCAAAGTCAGCTAAATCTTCAGTTGCTGTGTTTCCATCAACACCTGCAGTTACGTGACCTCTATCTTCGATTGCCGCGAATAAACCTTCAGTACCACCTATTCCAGTTACACCAGCCGCCCCAGATCCTGTTGCTGCTAATTCACCTTCTACCATAGACATTTCACAGTAATCCTCGAATCTAGTTCTTGTATCACCTTCTGCCTTTAAGTACCATAAGTAACCTGATTGTCCGTTTTCACCTGTAATTTCAACCCAACCTACTTGAGAAGCATCAGATCCTGAAATCTCATACTTATCTTTTAATATGATTGGCTTGTTTGTAAACGACTTGAAAGATGGCGTTACCGCACCTGTCATACCGTTCGTAGCTTTTGCAAATTCAGAACCGATAACAAAGATTGTTACTGTTTCAGAGTTTGTAAATGCTGAAGCTGTACTAAATAATGCTTTATCGTATCTTTTAAGGTCTAAAGTTGTAGCACCTGCGTTAACAGCTGATACATAAGCGTTAGCAACGATACCAGATGTACCACCTTTTATTTTTACTGTTTGACCTACTCTTATTGCGTGAGTTGCACCTGAAGCATTAATATTGGTTACAACACCTGATGTTGTGTTCAATGTACCTGTGTACGTTAAGTGTAGTCTACCTTGCTCAGACCAAATGATTTGATCAGAAGTCATAGGCATTTCTGCACCTACCATTCGTAAGAAGCTAGCGATAGATCTGTCTCCATATCTTTCAACTTCTGCTTCGTATAAATCTGGTAAGTACTGCTGTGACCAATCGTTAGCACCACCTGTAAATGATAGGTAGTTTGTTGCTAGCGTTTGTTTAACTGGAGCTGGTACCGCGCTTAGGTTGGCACCGCCCGTTGGAGTTATTACTGCCATTTTTATTTATTTTTTTAAAGTTATTTTCTAAGTTTAATTTTTAACTTTGAACTATCATCCCCAGAAATTGCTCTTATTTTTAATCCCCCGGTTTCAACTGTGCCAGTTTTACGCGGATCCATATTTATATTTTTTGAATCTGCATTTAACTGTTTTATAGCATCAGCTTTACCTTGCTCGTAAAAATGATTTGCAACTGCATTTGCATTGTCTGCAACGAAGAGTGCTTTATGATAACCTTTAGCGTCTTGCAACATATTATCTTTACTGATATACTTATCTAGTACGTTTAATATATTCGCTTGCTTATCTAAAACTTTTTGTTTATCATTAACATTGTATCTATACTTTTTGTCTCCTACTTCAAATTCAAAACCTTTAAAATTGTCGTTGAAAACTTTTTTAGATTCATTGTTAAAATGATTTACTTGCTCTTCTTGTAACTTTGCTTGGTCTGATTGCTCAGAGTTGTAAGTATTGAAAAACTCAACAGCTTTTTGTTGATCATCGGTTAACTTGGAACCCAACTTGACTTCCTTGTAGTATTGATCCTTTAATCCTTCCAAATAGCTTTTGGCTTTTGCAATTTCTTCTTTATAAGCGAGTTTTTTACGCTTAATATCTCTTTGTTCATCAATTTCTTCATCAAATGAAAAATTATCATCAATTAAAAAATCAATTTCATCTTTTGTAAGATGTGATTTAGTTTGATTATAGTATTGATATAACAAAGTAGATTCATCGATGCTAGAATAATCTTGATTAATTTTTACATAATCCTCTAGCGTTCCACCAGTCTCATTAATAAAGTCTACAACTTTTTGAATGTTTTCTGGTAATTCTATTCCTGTGTCTTGTGAGGTTTGCACAGCTTCTTCTACTTCATCTTGTAAATCCTGTACTTCTTCTTTAACCTCTTCTTTAGGTTCCTCGTTTGTTTCTTCTTCAATTACCTCTTCTAAGGTTAATTGATTTTCTTCTAGAGCTTCTTCAGTAACCTCTTCTTTTTGTTCTTCTTGAACAGGTTCTGTTTCTTGTTCTGCCGGTTTGCTTAAATCAACTTTATACATACCGTCTTCGGTTTTACCCGTGTCTTGTCCTGCTGCTTCAAGTACTTGTTCTTCCTTTTCTGCGGCAGTTGGTGTTTCGTCAACTACGACGTCTTTGTTTTCTTCCATGATAAAATATTATAAAAATGTGTTTGCAGTTTTTATTTAGGCTCAAACTGCTCTAAGCCAAATCCTCCCAAGTTGTCAAATCCTGCTGATTCAAACTTTTTCGGTGGTTTATTGTTTTTTCTTTGATCAATTAATTCTGATTGCTGAGAAGCTTGTATTTTAGTCCTATCATCTTTCCTATCTTCTTTATACTTCTCTTTATCTTTAATTACATTTAAATCAGCGTCTTTAAGTTGCATGTTCATTTGGAATTCTTTTTCCATTAGCATCATTTTAATTTCCGCCTCTTTTTCTAATTTCTGTGTATCTAATTGCGCTTGCATTTGTGCTAATTGCCCTTTGCTCTGAGTTATTGCTTGTTGCTTTTGAACATCTGCTTGCGCTGCTGCTTGAGCCGCTTGAGCATTAGACTGCGATTGCATTTGAATATTTTGCTGTTGTATAGCTCTATCTTGCTCCGCTTTTTGCTTTCTTCTTAACTTTAATAATTGATTAGCTAATTTTAAATTTCTTATTTCTCTAACGTCAATAGCATCTTCTAAATTAATTTGCTCTTTTTGAAGAGACATTTGTATATTGTTTTCTAATAATTGTTTTTCTTCTTCATCTGGTGATAATTCTAAAAATATACCAAAATCATGAAGTTGTAAATCTTTCATTTCTTTTAACGCACCTACGTTTGATTTACCAATAGCTTGTATAAAGGATTTTCGTGTTGGGCTAAACTCCAATACATCTGATATTCTTAGTGATATAGCCTCTGCTGTTTTTAATGTAAGGTATAAACCACCTTGCAATATATGTCTTGTTGCTGTATTTGAATTTGCAGCAGCAATTTTTTGTAATCCTACTAAAGCATTTTTATCTGGTGTTGAACCATCTCTTGCTTCGTTTAATCCGGTCACATCTCTTATCATTTGTAAATAATAATTATATGAATTAATTAAACTTGATATTTTTGCGTTAGCGCCTGAAGATTGTAATTCCTGTACTGGAACTTTACCATTGTTAAATTCACCATCTTGCGTCATTGATCTACCAATAACAGAACCTGTTTGAAAATACATATTCAATGCTTCCTGCGCATTGTAATTAGTACCATTACCTAAATCTATTTCAGCAATACCATCTGCATCTAAATAAACACCATCAGGGACCATTCTCGATAACACTTGCTGTAGTTTTAAGTGTGTTAATTGAATCATATCAGCAAACGTTGTCATTCTACTTACAAGAGACTCAACTCTTCCTTTATACATTCTAGGTGCAACAATATTATAACTGAATTGGGCTTTAACTGTATCTGACTTTGGTCTTGTCATGTTCTCTGCCAACTGCCATCTTAATAATTTATTAGTACCAACTATTTTAGCACCTTCATAAATGACCTCTATTGTTCTTGATTCTTTAGTAAACCTAGACCTAGAATCTTTAGGAGGATTAAAGTCATCATCTTTTTTAATAGCTTTGTCAGCTCCTGAAGTAGTTTCTTTTATTTTATGTACTTGATCTTTGTATGTCTTATATTCAAAATACAACACATAAGCATGAGAATTATCTTCATTGTCTTTGCCTGCATATGATTTGTTATACAATTTAGCATTTGTTCCCTGGCCTTCAACATCTCTTCTTATATCTTCATCTGTTAATTCAGGATATTGCTTTTTTAAATCAACTACAGATACTTTTCTTATTTCTCCTACATAATATATATCATCAAAATGTGGTGACTCTGTATATGAATAAACTAAATCAGCTGGGTCTACATACTTTATATTAATCCCTTCTGATGTTGTATACTCATTTTTAACAGCTCCCATTCCAATAACAGCTATATCATAATCTAATCTTTTCTTTATTAACTGATATTTATTGTGGTCAAGCACATTGTTAATTGCTTCCTCTTCTGCTATTTCCACAGAGTCCTTATAATCAAGCTGCATGTGTAACTGTACTTCTTCTTCTGTTTCAGGTAAACTATCCCTGTCTGTTTTAAATATGTCTATACCTGTTTCCGCTTTAACAGAGTCTTTGTATTCCCTGGTGAACATATCTTCTAGCAAGTTGTTTACATATTTTGTTCTTTTCTGAACTGATGCTGGATCTTGTGAATATGCTTTTATATCATATGTTCTTTCTGCAATACCATTTACTACAATATCCACAAACTTAGGTATAATAGGAACAGGCTTCCAATCTATGTTTAAATATGATAAATCACCATTAATAGATAATTCGTCTTTATATTTTTGTATTGACTGTTCACCTCTAGCGTATAATCTTAAACGGTGAAAATTGTCTCTATTAGCGTAATACCTAGCTGTACCAGAATCTCTTTTAAACCATTCTGATTCAACTGCTCTTGCAATCTCTAAACCATATTTTTCACTTGCTTTCTCAGCATTTGAAACTGCTTGGCTTGGGAATACACCTCTTGGTAATATATTCATCTATTTTATTATTTTTGAAATACTTCCTTTGTTATTATATTTTTTAAATCCAAAATCTAAAACCTTTGTTTGTTTTAATTGCTTTGGTTGATACAAATGCCTATTGCAAGCCATCACGGCGAGACCGGAACTTATTGCGGCATCATGTTTTGTTCTATTATTTATGTTAAATTTAGACCAATCGTTTAACGTTGCATTGAAATATATATTACCATAATCTCCATTTTCCTGTAATCCTACATATTTATCTATATATGATTCAATTGCTGCAGCGTGAATTTGTTTCATATCTTCAGATGAGTTAGGCATACCACCTATTTCTTTCTCAGCTACTGATAATTTGTTTACTGTTTTATCTGGACGATTCATAGAGTATCCTCTATATCCTCTTCTTTTTAAATAATACAATAATCTTGGTTTGTTATTTTCTGCAAGTATTGGCATACCGTAAAATACTAATGCCATTAATACATCTTCAAAAAATATTTCAGCGGTTTGAGGCCTAGCTATATATTCTAAAAAGAATGAATTAGCAGGTGCATCTTCCATACTAAATACTGTTAATCCGTGTAGTGCTCCTTTAGATCCTCTTCCATCTGTTGTTCCTGATATATCATAAGAGTCACAACCAAATGCTCCCATATGTTCATTGCCTGGGTGTTTACGCCCATTCTTTACTATCACACGATTTTGTAAATTTAAACTAGGAACCCAGGATATATTAAACCTACCCTTTGGGTCTGGTGTAAATATTACTCTTGAATCTTTAATACCATTTTCCCATTGAAAGTTACCTTTTAACACCGCACCGGATGTTAATGTACCATCGTTGTAATCTATTTGTTCGTATATCTTTTGTAAATTAAATATACTATTCTTTGTTTCATCTCTGAACGCGTGTTCTTCTGTTCTTGGGAATTGTCTATAAAATTCATTCAATCCATCTGAATCATTTCTTAAACCATCTGCTTCATTTTCCCAATGCTCAACTATCCCAATATCGATCTTATCACCCTGGGGTCCTTCGACTGGTGTTCTGGGTGTATCGAATACAGGTAATCCAAAAGAATCAATGAATCCCTCGTAGTTCCATTCCATAGGTATGAACAAACTATATAGTCCACTGCTAGTCTGCCCATTGCGGTTTCTTTTTTTAACATCTGAGTCATCATATAATTTTTTAAAGTTATCTCCTCCTTTACTTAGTGCATTAGATGTTGAACCCATCATACACTTTCCTATAATCCTACTTCCTAATCTCAGTGTTGTCTTTGTAACACGCCAATTGTTTAATATATTATCTGGTCTTTCCCATTTACCAGATTCATCGTGAACAAGCAATCTTAACTTTTCACCGTCATAAGAGTTATCCCCTGTGTTTTTCCAGTCTATTGTTGTATCGAGCCCGTCGAGGTCTTTCCCCTTGGCGGAGCTGGTTGTACTGGTGATGGACTTTCTTGTGAGTTTGGATGCTGGGACACGGTAAGCCAATTCTGTCTTGGGGCGGTCCATTCCGTCTTGTATTGGTTTGAAGAAGAATGGATAGTGTGACGAAATTGGGACAACCTTGTCGGTAAACATCTTCTTTGCATCGCTACCAGTCTTCGATAAGATTCCGAATCGAGCATCTGAAGTGAGTGTAGCTTGATTAACTGTCTCGCTGCTTGACATGAAGCTAAATCCAGACCGTCTATTCTTAAGGTAGCATATTCCGTAGCATCTTTGATCTGCCTTGCATGCTTCCCAGAAAATAAAGAATAATCTGTTTGCTTCTCGAAAGTCTGGCTTCCCAACATCAATCTTGGACCATTGCAAGTAATTGTAATGAGAGCCAGTGATATAAGTGTCAATACCTTTATTGCGGAACCAATGTCCCTCTTCTCTTCTAGCAAACTCTTTATCAATGTAACCATACCAATCTTTTTTAAATTCTTCCGGATATGTTTGCCAGTCAAATATTGTTCTTATATTTTTTAATTCTCTAGGATATTCATGAGGTGTCCATTTATTATGTTTGCTATACACTTCTTTTACTTCCGGT
>ENA-OREN01001471-OREN01001471.1-marine-metagenome-genome-assembly--contig:-NODE-1471-length-27461-cov-4.361123_pt1 | contig 27461 bp, 28 predicted proteins | sample MGYA00248624_ERZ508555 | MGnify/ENA primary metagenome ERZ508555 (study PRJEB26222, sample SAMN06267773) | marine metagenome | isolation source: Saanich Inlet, British Columbia, Canada | place...
TGTTTGCTAATGAAGGCAGACTATTAAAAAAGTCATTTTTTGGACTAATAATACTTGCTCTAGCTTTTCAGACAGGGGAATTTGGAAATATTATTCGTGAATCTATGGTTGATGCATATCTAGCCGTATCTGTTTTTGTAGGTTTTACACTAATGATATTCATTGGTTTGGACTCTTTAACAAAATTTGATATTCATTCTTTTTTAGAAAAGACAAAAAACTTTCATGTGCCTATTGCGTCTTTTCTTGGAGCAATACCAGGATGTGGAGGGGCTATAATTGTTGTCACACAATATATACAAGGAAGAATATCATTTGGATCTTTAGTTGCTGTTTTATCAGCAACAATGGGTGACGCTGCATTTTTAATACTGGCTATGGAGCCCTTAACTGGATTATTAATATTTATTTTGGGTATATTTGTAGGAACAATATCTGGTTATGTTGTTGATTTAATTCATGGACGCAGTTTTATGATGACAAATTCTGATATAGAATTGGAGTTTGAAAAATTAAAAAAAACATTTGTTTCTAAATTTAACATATTTTGGCTCATGTTATTTGTACCAGGTTTTTTAATAGGTATACTTCTTGCTTTTCAAATAGATGTAGATAGTTTTTTTACTTTACCATCTAATACTAGCTTTGTCATATTACTTGGTTCCGCTGGAGCTATTTTATCAATTTTTATGTGGTCATTAAATCCATTAAGTGACTTTCAGTGTTCCACAGATAAAAGTAGGGGGTTTCTCTCAAGAGTTATTGATACTACTAATTTTGTATCAACATGGGTAATTAGTGGGTTTTTAGTTTTTGAAATATTTATGTATTTTACTAATATAGATTTAAAATTATTTTTTGACTTATGGCTACCATTCGTTCCTTTGATAGCAATTTTGTTTGGATTTCTTCCTGGCTGTGGTCCTCAAATTGTTGTCGCAACATTTTATTTAAATGGATACATTCCATTATCTGCTGAACTTGGTAATGCAATATCTAATGATGGTGATGCTTTATTTCCAGCTATAGCTCTCGCACCTAAAGCTGCAATCCTAGCAACTATTTATAGTGCTTTTCCCGCCATTATTGTAGCTTACACTTATTTGATAATCTTTGAGCTATAAAAAATCAAATTTACCAACTAAGATTTGTAAAAGTTGTAAAAAACCTTTTACCTGGAGAAAAAAATGGCAGAAAGATTGGGAAAACGTATTATATTGCTCAAAAAAATGTTCTAAAAAAAAATAGAAATATAAATTTTTTATCATACTTATAAATAGTCCCTCCAAAACCTTTATTTATCATACTAGGCAATCAGCTTTTTCCATTAAATGAGATTAGCAGTTACAAAGATTCTTATTTTTTATGGCTGAAGATATTGAATTGTGTACTTATGAAAAGCATCACAAGCATAAATTAATACTTTTTATCATCAAAGAAAATTAACTGATGATTGGTACAATGGCACTACAGGTATAGACCCCATTGATGATGCGATAAAAGATGTAAATAACTATGGATATGCGCACCATATTATAAGATTGATGTATTTAAGCAATGTTATGACATTATCTCAGCTACATCCTAAAGAAATTTACAAGTGGTTTATGGAGATGTTTGTTGACTCATCTGACTGGGTGATGTCACCTAATGTTTTTGCAATGGGAACTTTTAGTGATGGTGGTATTTTTTCAACAAAACCATATATTTGTGGATCTAATTATATAATTAAAATGAGTAATTATAAAAAAGGTCAGTGGTCAGATATCGTGGATGGTCTTTATTGGAATTTTATCAACACTAATAGTGAAGTATTATCAAGAAATCCAAGAATGGGAATGGTGATGATGTCTTATCGAAAATTAAAGAAGGAGAGAAAAGATTATTTGCTAAACATTGCAAATGAATTTATTGCTAAAAAAACAAAATAAATTTGCCTTTCTATGAAAAAGAAAATTAATCCAAATAGGACAGAACACAAAAAAAAACTTCAAGAAATAAGAGCTGTTAGGTTAGAAAAACAACTAAAAGCCAATATTCTTAAAAGAAAGAAAGCATCTAAAACTAATGGATAAATTAATAATCAAAGGCAATGCCGATTTAAAAGGTTCAATAAAAATAAAAGGTTCTAAAAATGCCGCCTTACCAATTATGATTAGCTCACTTTTATCTAATGAAACTTTGAAGTTAAAAAATATACCTAAACTTGATGATATAAAAAATATGATAAAACTTCTAAGAAGTTACGGTTCTACTATAAAAAGAAATAAAGATCAGTTAGAAATAAGTTGTAAGAATATTATAAATAAAGATGCTGATTATGACATAGTCAGAAAAATGAGAGCTTCTATTCTAATTCTAGGACCATTAATAAGCAGGTTTGGAACAGCAAAAATCTCTCTTCCAGGAGGTTGTGCTATTGGAACAAGGCCAATTGATATTCATTTGGAAGGGTTAAAAAAATTAGGAGCTAATTTTTCAATTGAAAATGGCTATGTTGTTGGTCAGGTGAAGAACGGCTTGGTTGGAAATCATGTACCTTTATCTTTTCCTAGTGTTGGTGCAACAGAGAATATTATGATGGCGTCAACATTAGCAAAAGGTAAAACAATTATTGAAAATGCAGCAATGGAACCCGAAATATTTGACTTAGCAGGTTGCCTAAATAAAATGGGTGCAAAAATAAAAATAAAAAATAATGGAATTATTCAAATAGATGGAGTTAGCAGATTAGTTACGTCAAGTCACAAAATTATGAGTGACAGAATAGTTGCGGGAACATTTATAATTGCCGCAGTAATGTTAAATAAAAAATTTGAAGTCAAGGATATTGATACAGATGATTTGGGATCGTTGATAAAAGCTTTAGAAAGTATGGGTGCCAATCTTAAAATAAAAAAAAATCAAATTCATATAATGCCTACAAACGAACTAAAAGGAATTAAAATAGAGACCGCCCCACACCCTGGTTTTCCAACAGATTTACAAGCTCAAATAATGGCTTTAATGAGTTTGGCTAAGGGAAAATCACAAATTAAAGAAAATATATTTGAGAATAGATTTATGCATGTGCCTGAGCTTAATAGATTGGGAGCAAGTATAAGGGTTAAAAAGGATTTAGCTTTTATATCAGGTAGTAGAAAATTTAAAGGAGCGCAAGTTATGGCGAGCGACTTAAGAGCAAGTGTTAGTTTGGTTTTAGCTGCATTATGTGCGGAGGGTATGAGTGAAATTAATAGAGTTTATCACTTGGATAGAGGATATGAAAAAATAGAAAACACTCTTGGCAAGCTTGGCCCTTCAATAAAAAGACATAAATATTAAGTTTTTATAGTTTTTTTATGTCTCTGGATATAAAAGCCTTCAATTATGTCTAATATGTCTAAAATAATAATTGCCATACCTAGGGGTAGAATAATCAAAGAGCTTAAAAAAATATTATTAAAAACAAGTTTTGCTCCTGAAGATGACCTTTTTGATGATAAGTCTAGAAAATTAACTTTTTTATCAAAAAATAAGAATATTAATTATATTAAAGTTAGAGCTTTTGATGCATGTACATTTGTTGCATTTGGAGCAGCTCATATTGGTATTGCTGGAGAAGATGTAATCAAGGAGTTTGATTATTCAGAAATTTATGCTCCTTTAGAATTGAATATAGGTCATTGCCGGCTATCAGTTGCAGCTTTAAAAACTTTGTTAAAAAAAGAAGATCCTGAAACATGGAGTAACATTAGAGTTGCCACTAAATACCCTAATATAAGTAAAGAGTATTTTGCAAATAAAGGAATTCAAGTAGAGGCAATTAAGCTGAACGGCTCTATGGAATTAGCTCCATCACTTAACATGTGCAGAAGGATTGTTGACTTAGTTTCAACTGGAGCTACGTTAAAAGCAAACGGTCTTAAGGAAATTGATGAAATTATGAAAGTTCAATCAAAATTGATTATTAATCGCTCTGCATTCAAAACAAATAATAAAAAAATTCAGAGTATTATGAATGAAATAAAATCATTAATTGAATGAAATTATTAAATTACGATTCCGATAATTTTTGGGTATCTTTAGATAAACATTTATCTTTAAGGGAAGAAGAAACTAACACTAAAATAGATGTTCTTGTTAAATCTATTATAGAAGACATAAAGAAATATGGTGATGATAAGATCGTGCAATTTGCAAAACAATTTGACACAATCTCCTTAATAAAAAGTGAAATTAAAATTTCTGATTTAAATAAATTCTATTCTCTAGAAAATTTAAATAAAGAAACTATCGATAGTTTTAGGGTTGCAATTTCAAACATAAAAAAATACCATAAAAAACAAATCCCTAAAAATTATGAAATAACAAATAATCATACGAAGTTAAAATCAATTTGGAAACCAATGGACTCTGTAGGTTTGTATATACCTGGTGGTAAAGCGGTATATCCTTCTTCCTTAATAATGACTGTTATTCCAGCACAAATTGCAGGTGTTAAGAGGATAGTTTGTGTAACACCTCCATCAGATAATCTTAATCCTTACGTAGCTTTTTTGCTTGATGAATTAAATATTACAGAAGTTTATCAAGTTGGTGGAGCGCAAGCAATCGCTGCTTTAACTTATGGCACAAAAACTATTAAACCAGTCAATAAAATTTTTGGTCCTGGTAATGCCTATGTTGCTTCTGCAAAAAAGCAGGTCTTTGGAAAAGTGGGCATAGATTTAATTGCGGGACCATCTGAAATAATAGTAGTAGCTGATGAGTCTAATAATCCAGAATGGGTTGCTAGTGATTTAATGGCCCAAGCAGAACATGATGAAAACGCTCAATCGATTTTAATAACAAACAGTAATGCTTTTAGTAGTAAAGTATTAAATCATATTGATGATCTTTCAAAAACTGTTTCCAAATCAAAAACTATTAATTTAAGTTTAAAAAAAAATGGACTAATTATTGAAATGAATGATTTAACATTATCTTATGAGATAATTAATTACATAGCTCCAGAACATTTGCATCTGCAGGCTAGAGAAAAGGATATAATTTTGAATAAAGTAAATAATGCCGGGGGGATTTTTTTAGGAGATTATTCTACCGAAGCATTTGGAGATTACGTTGTTGGAACCAATCATGTATTACCAACTTCTGGGGCTGCTAAATTTTCATCTGGATTAGGTGTGATAGATTTTATGAAAAAAAGTTCATTGGTTGAAATGAATAGATTAGGCTTTAATCTGCTGGCTAAACATGTTGAAAATATTGCAAATGTTGAAAATTTAGATGCACATAAATTATCAGTAAAAATTAGACAAACAAAAAAAAATTAATTATAAATTCAAAAAAAAGGAAATAAATGCCAAAAGAAGGATCAATAGAATTTCAAGGTGTAGTATTGGAGTTATTACCAAATGCTATGTTTAAAGTTAAATTAGAGAATGACCATGAAATATTAGCTCATTCATCTGGGAAAATGAGAAAAAATAGAATAAGAGTTTTAGCAGGAGATAAAGTTACAGTTGAAATGACTCCTTATGATTTAACTAAAGGCCGTATTACATTTAGATGGAAGTAGTTAAAAAAAATAATATCATTCAGCTCAAGAAAAAAAAAAGTAAATGCCCTACTTGTAAGAAAATTCCAAAAGAACCTTTTAGTCCTTTTTGCTCTAAAAAATGTGCTGAATTAGATTTAATGAAATGGCTTTCTGACGAACATCAAACAAATATTAATTAAAGATAAATTTTTTCTAATATTTAATTGAATTCATTCACAAAACACTTTATCACAATTTTTTCAATGCCCAGGTAGCTCAGTCGGTAGAGCAGAGGACTGAAAATCCTCGTGTCGGTGGTTCGATTCCGCCCCTGGGCACCACGTTGATTGTTGTTTATCTTTTTGTTCTCTTAATTTTATCTTTTGTAATTATTAAGAAGTCCTTTTTTTTTAATAATTATGTTATGAATAATATAACTAAATAACCTAAATTACATACAGTGAAAAAAAATAAAATAATTGTAAGTTCTTCAGATAAAAATTATTTTTTATTAGTTAAGGAATTATATTTGTCTTTAAATAATTCAGGTTTATTAAATGAATATGATTTTGCAGTTTTAGATACGGGATTAGATCAAGAGCAAATTAATTTTTTTAGAGATAATAATGTTTTGATTAATAAGGCAGAATGGAATGTTTCTGTACCTAATTATAAAATATTAGGAAGAGAGAATCTTAAAACACAAGTTGCAAGAGCTTTTTTGCCTGATTATTTTGAAGATTATAAAGTATATATTTGGCTTGATGCAGACATGTGGTTGAATGATGTTAATAGTTTTATGCTTTATGAAAAAGGGGCTTTGAATAATAACTTAACTATTGTTCCACAATCTGATCGTGCATATAAAAAAAATGCTAATGTGGAATGGTTATTTGGTTTTCCAAAAAAAATTAAAACTATTAATTATAAAAATATTAGCAGGTCAGTTTCAAAAAAATTGGGCAGAAAATATGCCTTTCACTCAACGCTAAATGCAGGGGCATTTGCAATAAATAATAATGATAAAATATGGAAATGTTTTCAAAAAAATGTTCAACTTTCTGCAAAAAAAGGAAGAATTTTTGGAACTGATCAAGTAGCGTTAGCATTGAGCATATACGAAGATGATCTTCCAGCAGAGTTTTTGCCAGCTTATTGTAACTGGATGTGTGAATTTCATATGCCTAAATTTGACTCTGAAAATAATCTATTTGTTGAACCATATTTGCCAAACCATTCAATCGCATTAATTCACTTAGCGGGATTAGATAATATTAGAAAAGATAAAAGTATTTTATCAGATATTAAAACTATGGATGGTCTAAAGATTAAAAAATCTCTTAGGTACAATGTTTAAGTTTGAAAAATTAGTATTTGGTGATCTGGGTTGGGGGGATGAGTTACTCTTAGCAACATTAATGACTATCACAGTTAGTATTCTTTCTATGGGTCTAGGCTTATGTCTAGCTATCGTAACTGTATGGGCCAAACTTATTACAAATAGAATAGCAAGGTTGATAGCCAATTTTTATACAACTGTTGTAAGAGGAGTTCCTGAATTATTGGTGATTTATTTAATTTTTTTTGGCGGTAATTCTATAGTAATGAGTGTTGCTAAACTTTTTGGATATAATGGTTATATTGAATTAAATGCTCTTACTATTGGAACGATTGCAATAGCTTTTATATCTGCGACTTACTCCAGTGAGGTAATTAGAGCAGCTTATTTATCTGTCAATAAAGGTCAAGTAGAAGCTGCTAAAGCTTTAGGTCTTAGTAAATTTCAAATACTTCTTAGAGTCATGGGACCTCAAATTATTAGATTCGCTTTACCCGGTATAGGAAATGTTTGGCAAATTACATTAAAAGATACTTCTTTAATTTCAGTAACTGGACTTGTTGAGATAATGAGACAAACAAGGATTGCATCTAATGTTGAGCATTCACCTTTGACATTTCTTATAACTGCTGCTTTTTTATATTTATTTCTAACCACTTTCTCTGGAAAATTTTTTAAATTTCTAGAGCAAAATTATTCTAAAGGATATAATTAATGCAAAACCTTTTTGAATACTTAAATCAATTTTTATTGTTTAGAAATTTTATAGAAGTAATTGCAGGACTTGATAATACTCTTCTTCTTTTAATTATTTCTTTACCGATTGGTTTTGTGTTTTCATTGGTTTTTGCTTTGGGCAGAGTATCTTCAAATAAATTAATTTCTAAGCCTATTGCGAGTTATATATTTATAGTAAGAGGTACGCCCTTGCTTGTTCAAATATATCTAATTTATTTTGGTCTAGGGTCTATAAAATTTGTTCGTGAGAGTTTTCTTTGGTATCTTTTAAAAGAACCATTCTGGTGTGGTGTGTTAGCTTTAACAATTAATACTGTGGCCTATGGTAGTGAGATTTTTAGAGGAGGAATACAATCAGTAACCAAAAGTCAGGTAGAATCTGGGAAAGCCCTAGGTTTTAATAAATTAATGCTTTTAAGAAAATTAATTATACCAATAGCTCTTAGAAAAACTTTACCTTCTTATGGTAATGAATTAATTTTAATGGTCAAAGCCACTTCTCTAGTAAGTTTAACAACTTATATGGAAATGACAGGAATTGCTCGAAAAATTATGGCAAAAACTTTTGCTCCTGTAGAAGCTTTCATAGCTGCGGGTATATTGTATTTATTTTTAAATTTTCTAATGGTACAATTTATTAAATATTTAGAATGGAAATACAATCCACACTTAAGAGTTTCACAAACTTAGTTTTTAAATTTTTTATGGCAGTTTCCACAATTAGAGGCCATAATATTAAAATTTTCTATTAGGCTAACTCTATCTACGTTTTCTATACTTATGCCAATACTCTCAATAGAATTTATAAAATTATCAATATAAAGATTAAAAGTTTCTCTATCTTCCCAAATTAAAGATGAGGCTTTGCCACCTTGACTGCCTTCAGGAAATAATAGTTTAAATTCTTTTGCAACATGCAATAAATCATTATTTATTTTATTAATTTCGTCAAATTCTCCAGACATAGTTAATGGATACATTTTGGTAGAAAAAGCTTTAATTTTACTCATATTACCCTGTCTTTGTTTAATAATTTCATTGGAAGTCATATCAGCAACAATCATTTCATGAGAAAAAGCCAAAAATGGAATAAAAAATAGAAGTAATATTAATTTAATGTTTATAATTAATTTTAGTTAAACAGTTTGATAGATAATTATGTCCAATTTTGGCATATTCAAGGGGGTTGGCCTTTTTAGGGTCTTGCTCAGCTTCAATTATTAACCATTTTTCATAATTATTTTCATATAAAATTTTAAATAAAGGTTCATAATCAATACAACCATCTCCTGGAACTGTGAAAACACCATCTAAAAAAGAGTCTCTAAAACTAAGGTCATTTTGAAGAGATTTTTCTAAAATATTTTTTCTTATATCTTTACAGTGCACATGGTTAATTTTTGTAACATAATTTTTTAATACTCTTTCATAATTTGCTTTTGCAAAGAGTAAATGACCAGTGTCATAAAGTAAGAAAGTATTATCATTTGTATTATCCATGAACCTATCAATATCATTTTCTGTTTGAATTATTGTACCCATGTGTTCATGGTAAGACATTGGGATTCCTTCATCATTTAGTCGGTTAGAGATTTCATTTATTTTTTTACAATACTCAACAAACTCTGCATTTTCCATATTGGGACGAGTAGATAGTTTTCTTGATTGATCACCTTGAATAGATCCAGAGACATCAGCAAATACAAATACATCGGCATTTACCAATTTAAGTAAGTTTATATGATCTTGCATTGCGACCCATTCATCTTTGGCTGATCTACCTCTTAAGAATGCCCCATACCAACCACCGGGCATTTTAAGATCATATTTATTTAGTAAAAAATTTGTAATACCAGGGTTTCTTGGAAATTTACCTCCAAGTTCAATGCCTGTAAAACCTGCAAGAGAGGCTTCTTCTAAGCATTGTTCTATCGGTGTATCACCACCTAGTTCAGGCATATCATCATTGCTCCATGCAATAGGGGCTATACCCAATTTTATCTTCATAATTTTTCATATTTCATGATATTATAAAAAAATAAAGGGCTAATATGAATATTCTTATAGTTGATGGTAATGAAAAAGAAGCTTCTGATAGATATACCGAAATGGGCATGGATACTCAGTTTGAGAACTATAAAAAGATATTGGCAACTCTATCAAAAGATATCTTAAATATTTCTATTATTCATCCATCAGTTAAAGACATTTATTTGCCTAATGGTATCAGTTTGGATGACTTTGATGGTGTTGTATGGACTGGTAGTTTGTTAAACATATATGACATGACTCCCTCTATCATAAATCAGATTGAGCTAGCCAAAACACTTTTTACAAAAAAAAATAAAATATTCGGTAGTTGTTGGGGATTGCAGGTTTTAGTAACCGCAGCAGGAGGAGTAATTAGAAAAAATCCACAGGGTTTAGAAGCGGTAGTAGCAAAAGAAATTACAATTAACAAAAAAGGTCTTAGTCATAATATGTATAAAGGAAAAAATAGAACATTTGATGCCTTTTGTTGGCATTTTGATGACACAGAAAGATTACCCTCTAATGCTAATGTATTAGCTTCAAATGAGAAAAGTTTAGTTCAGTCTATAGATTTTAATATAAAAGACTCGCATATATGGGCAGTTCAATATCATCCTGAGTTTAATCCAGAGTGGATAGGGGGGCTAATGAAACAGCGAGAGGAATTGCTTTTAAAAGAAAATATATTTTCTGAAAAAAAATATTTTGATGAAGAATGTGATTTTTTTTTAAATTATAAAAAACTACAAGATAAAAGAAATAAAGAAAAATATAAGGATTTAATTAATGCCGATGCCCACACTATAGAGTTATCTAATTGGATTAATGATATTAAGAATTAAGAGAAATTAAATTTTTAATAGTTTTTTTCCAGGTTATAATTTCTTTTTGAATTATTTTTTTAGCAATTTTTGGTCTAGCTTCCTTACTTTTTTTCCATAATTTTTTTATTTGATTAATGTCTTTAATTACCCCAGCATTAATTCCTGCTAAATAAGCAACACCAAGAGAAGTTGTTTCTATATTTTTTGGTTTTATTATTTTGATCTGTGTTACATTAGATAAGCTCTGTAGAAAGTTGTTATTATTTATCATCCCACCATCTACTTTAATTTCAGAAATTTTAATTTTGGAATCTTTTTCCATTGACTCTATTAAGTCTAAAGTTTGAAATGAAAGGCTATCAAGCGTAGCTTTAATTATATCAGCTTGTGAAGTATTTCTTGTTAATCCAAAGATAGCCCCTCTAGTCTTTGGCTCCCAATGAGGAGCACCTAGTCCAGTAAGTGCTGGAATAAAAATTACTTTTTCATTTTTATTTGCTTTAGAATAAATTTTATCTGTTTCTTTTGAATTTTTAAAAAATAACATATTATCCCGAAGCCACTGAATAGCAGAACCTGCTACAAAAATACTACCCTCATAGCAAAACATTTTTTCCCCATTTATTTTAAAAGCAACGGTAGTTAACAATTTGTTGGTAGAAGGTTTGAATTTATCTCCAATGTTCATTAGTAAAAAACAACCAGTTCCATAAGTGCTTTTAGATTGCCCTGCACTAAAGCAAGCTTGCCCAATAGCTGCAGCTTGTTGATCCCCGGCCATTCCACCTATTATAATTTCATTACCAAATAATTTTGTATATCCAAAATTGCATGAATTTTCTTTTACTTGTGGTAACATAGTTTTTTTAATATCAAATAATTTTAAAAGTTCAGGTGACCATTTTTCACGTTTTGCGTCGTAAATCATCGTTCTTGAAGCATTTGTAATATCAGTAAAGTGCGATCTACCTTCAGTCAGTTTCCATAATAACCATGTATCAATAGTTCCAAATAAAATGTTTTTTATTTGTTTAATATTTTTTTTAGGAGCATTCTTTAATACCCAATTAATTTTAGTTGCTGAGAAATAAGGGTCCACAACTAATCCTGTTATCTTCTGTATGAATTTATCTTTGTTTTTTAATTTAAGTTTATTACAATAATCAGCTGTCCTCCTATCTTGCCACACAATTGCTTTATAAATAGGCTTACCAGTTTTTTTGTTCCACATGACTGTTGTTTCCCTCTGGTTCGCTATACCAATTGAGGTAATTTGTGATGACTTGAGTTTATTTTTTTTTATAATTTGTTGAATTAGATTTTTAACATCATTCCAAATTTCTTCAGCATCATGTTCTACCCAGCCATCATTAGGAAAAAATTGCGTAAACTCTTTTTGTGAAACATCTTTAACTTTAAATTTATCATCGTATAAAACCACTCTCGAACTTGTTGTCCCTTGGTCAATTGAGAGTATATATTTTTTCATCTTTAAATATCAATTTGTTCGGTGAAGTTAGCATTTTCTTGAATGAATTTGTATCTATGTTCTGCTTTTTTCCCCATCAAAGATTCAAATAAATTTTCTGTTTCCTTCAACTCTTTTTTACCTTGATTAATTTTAATATTAAGTAATTTTCTTTTTTCAGGATGCATAGTTGTTGATTTAAGTTGATCAGCAGGCATTTCTCCTAAACCCTTGTATCGACTTAAAGTTGGTTGTCCTTTATTTGAAAACTCTTTTTTAATTATTTTATCTTTTTCATTTTCATCATAAGCATAAAAAATTTTTTCTTTATGTTGAATTTTAAAAAGAGGGGGCATAGCTAAAAACAATCTATTACTATCAATAATAGGTCTCATATATTTATAGATAAAAGTAATAAGTAAAGTTGCAATGTGAGATCCATCAACATCTGCATCAGTCATAAGTATTATTTTATCATATCGCAATTTTGATAAATTACAATTTTTACCTATACCGCATCCAAGAGATTGAATAAGATTTTGAATTTCATTATTATCTGCAATTTTAGATAAACTTACACTAAATACATTTAAAATTTTTCCTCTTAATGGAAGTATAGCTTGCAATTCACGGTTACGCGCTGACTTAGCTGATCCGCCAGCACTATCACCTTCCACAATAAATAATTCAGTATTTTCAATTTTTTTACTTGAACAATCAACTAATTTACCTGGAAGATTATTTCTTTCTTTAATAGTTTTTCTCTCCAATTCCTTTATCTTAGTTAGATCTGTTCTCAAAAGAGATCTTTCAATTAAAGTTTCGATAAGAGTCTTAGATATTTTTTTATTAGAATTTAGCCACAATAAAAATTCATTTTGTATCACACCCTCTAATAATTTTTGAAGTTTAGGCATAATAATTCTTTTTTTAGTTTGCCCTTCAAAGCTTGGTTCATTAATAAATATTGAAATGACGATGTCGGAATAATCAGAGATGTCATTAATGTTAATATTAGATATTTTGGATATTTGATTTTTTTGACCATATAATTTTATAGCTTTTAAGATTCCATTTTTAAAACTATTCTCATGAGAGCCTCCATCTGGAGTTTCAATTGTATTACAAAATGAAATTAGTGAAAATTTTTCATTTAAATTAAAGCTTATAAATATTTCACATTTTTCGTTATTATTAATATTTTTAGTAATTTTAAACTTTTTATCAAATAATTTTGGTGCGTTTTTATTTTTAATATCTAAGTAGTCTGCAATACCATTTTTGAAATAAAATGTTTCATAATTAGGTGTGTTATCTTTAATTAACTCTTTATCAATTCTAAATTCTATTGTTGTTCCAGAAACTAAAACTGCTTTCATTTTAATAAAGTCATACAATTTCTTTGGAGAAAATTCCGTTATCTCAAATATAGATTCATCTGGTATAAATATTATTTCAGTTCCTTTTTCTGTTTTACTGCATTTATCAATTTTAATTTTAGTTTTAGTTTTCCCTTTGGAATATAATTGAGAATATTTCTTACCACCTTTAAACACATTCACTTCCAAAGAAGAGCTTAAAGCATTTACAACTGAAATACCCACACCATGCAAACCACCTGAGGTTTTATATGAGTTACTATCAAATTTACCTCCAGCATGAAGAGTAGTAAGTACAATTTCTAATGCTCTTTTATTTTTAAACTTAGGGTGAAAATCAATTGGAATACCTCTTCCATTATCTTTAATTTTAATTGAACCATCTTTTCTGTAATGAAAATGTACTTCACTTGCATGTCCAGCGACTACTTCATCGATGCTATTATCTAATACTTCATTGACCAAATGATGCAATCCCTGTTCATTAGTGCTTCCAATATACATTCCTGGGCGTTTTCTGACTGGCTCTAAGCCTTCTAAAACTTCAATGTTTTTAGCAGAATAGAGAGATTTTTTTGGCATCATTTTTTTTATCAAAAGTATCGATGGAATCACATAAAAAAAACCGCCTAATAAGAGGCGGTTTTTCAAAAATTATTTTTACTAAACTTTAAACATCATAATAAAGATCAAACTCATGTGGGTGAGGTCTAAGATCCATAGGACTTACTTCATTTTCTCTTTTAAAGTTAATGTAAGTTTCAATGTTATCTTTAGTAAACACATCACCCTGAAGTAAATATTTATGATCTTTTTCTAGAGCATTAAGAGATTCAGCCAATGATCCAGGAGTTGAAGGAATTTTTGCTAAAACGCTAGCTGGTGCCTCATATATATTAATGTCGGTAGGTTTTCCTGGGTTGATTTTATTTTTAACCCCATCTAAACCTGCCATTAAAATTGCTGAAAATGCGAGATATGGATTAGCAGAAGGGTCTGGGCATCTAAATTCAATTCTTTTAGATTTTGGACTAGCTGTATAATTATTTGGTATCCTAACAGAAGCTGTTCTATTTGCAGCTGAATAGGCAATATTTACAGGTGCCTCAAAACCAGGCACTAATCTTTTATATGAATTAGTTGTAGGTGCACAAAACGCTAATAACGAAGGAGCATGTTTCAATATTCCACCTATGTAATAAAGTGCAAAATCACTCAAGTCAGCATAATTACCTTTTTTGTACATTAATGTTTTATTTTTTTTCCAAATACTAGAATGGACGTGCATTCCTGATCCGTTATCTTCAAATAGTGGCTTTGGCATAAATGTAGCAGTAAGACCGTGAAGTTTAGCTACATTTTTGACTACATATTTGTACCTTAACAGATCATCAGCCATCGACAGCAGTGGTGAAAATTCTAAATCTATTTCACATTGTCCTCCAGTTGCAACTTCATGATGTGAGGCTTCAACGTTAATACCAATATCCTCCATTGTTAAAACCATTTCTGTCCTAACATCTTGAAGACTATCAGAGGGAGGTAAAGGAAAATAGCCACCTTTATGTCTTGGTTTATGCCCTAGGTTAGGCCCCTCATCTTTCCCAGTATTCCATGCTCCTTCTGTAGAGTCAACTTCATGAAACGCAAAATTAGAACCAGAATCATATTTAACATCATTAAAAATAAAAAATTCAGCCTCAGGACCAAAATAAGCCGTATCTCCCATGCCTGAAGACTTAAGATATTTTTCTGCTTTTTTAGCAATATATCTTGGATCTCTTGAATAACTTTTATAAGTGATAGGGTCTACAACATCACAATAAAAAGCAATAGTTTTCTCAGAAAAAAAAGGGTCAATATAAGCCGTAGTCACGTCAGGAAGCATTGCCATGTCACTATTTTCTATTGATTGAAAACCTCTTACAGAAGATCCATCAAAGCCAATACCATCCTTAAATAAATCTTCCTTTAAATACTTAATTGGAATAGAAATATGATGAGTTGATCCGGGCATATCTGTAAATCGAAGATCAACCATTTTTATTTCTTCATTTTTAATTTTTTTTAATAACTCTTTTGGAGTTTTGCAGTTATATTTCATAAACGCCTCATGTTTAAAGTTAACCAAATTCAACAGTTGAATTTAGCTTAATACTTATTCATGCTCTAGTTATGAAATCTGCTATTCGCGTTCCTTCAGCTGAAGCTTACTTCCGACCCAAATGGGTTGAACGATTTATAACTTTTGCATGCGTTCCTTCAGTCAAAAGACTTACTTCCGATTTAAGAAAAAACTTAAATTGAACGATTAGAAAGGTATTTATTAGTTTTTCTTTAAATGTAAAGTTAAATTAGACAGCATCACTGTCTTTTTCACCAGTTCTTATTCGAATTACTTTATCGATACTATAAATAAAAATTTTACCATCTCCAATTTTACCAGAATATGCAGCTTTTTTGATAGCATCTGTGACTTTATCGGCATCCTCATCTTCAACAATAACCTCAAGTTTCATTTTTACTAAAAATTCATCATCATACTCTTGAGCATTATCTATTCCACCTGATGAACCTCTTTGTCTACCAAAACCTTTTACATCTGAAACTGTCATTCCTGAAATACCAACCTCATGTAAAGCTTCTTTAACTAAAGAAAGTTTGAAAGGTTTTATTATTGCCTCAACTTTTTTCATATAGTAGAAAGTCTATAAATTGCTTTTTGTAAATTTTCCATTGAATTCGCATAACTTATTCTAGTGAAATCTTTCGCACTATTTCCAAAGCTTATACCTGGCACCAAAGCAACCCCCTTTTCCTCAAGCGCTATATCGGAAAACTTTTGACCACTTAAACCTGATTTTGAGACATTAGGAAAGGCATAAAACGCACCTCCTGGCTTAAAACAAGTCATGTTATTTAACTTGTTTAGTTCTGAATGAACGAATTCTTTTCTTCTTTGAAATTCTTTTATTATATTCTCAATTGTTTCTTTAGGACCTCTTAATGCTTCTATCCCAGCATATTGAGATATTGCATTAGGGCACGAATGATCATTAACGCACAGTTTGTTAGCATGCTCATATAGGCTTTTGGGCCAAACACTCCATCCAAGTCTCCAACCAGTCATACAAAATGTTTTGCTCCAACCCTCTAAAACAATTAATCTTTCTCTTAATTTATCATAATTCAAAAATGAAGGCATCTGATTATTATCAAATATAATTTTACTATATATTTCATCCGATAGGATAAATATATCAGGATACTTTTCTAACATGTTAACAAGTTTATCTATTTTCTTTTTCCCCATAAATGAGCCAGTTGGATTATTAGGATTATTTATAATTATTAGACTAGTTTTATTAGTTATTAATTTTTCTAATTTATCAATATTAATTTCAAAATTATCTTCTTCAATAAGCTTTAGAGGAACTCCCTTTGCTCCGCTAAAATTAATCATCGAACGATATATTGGAAAACCTGGATCTGGATAAATTATTTCATTTTCCTCACCACCTAGAATAAGGCTTGAATAAAAAATAGTGGGTTTGCCTCCAGGTGTAATTAAAATTTGATCAGGATTAATATCAACTTTATAATCTTCAAAAATTTGTTCAGATACCGCTTCTCGTAAAGGCAGAATTCCATTTGATGGTGTGTATCCATGATACCCATCTTTAATTGCTTTAATTGCAGCTTCTTGTATATTTAATGGGGTGGGAAAATCTGGCTGTCCGATACCAAGATTTATGATGTCTTTGCCCTCAGAAATAAGTTTTGTTGCTTTAGCAAGTATAGCAAAAGCAGATTCTGTCTCTAAATTAATTATTTTTTTTGAAACTTTCATAAATTTGGTATAGCCAATTATTTTTATTAATAAAACTTTTAATTTATGAATAAAAATGGCGAACGTAGCTCAGTTGGTTAGAGCGCGGCCTTGTGGTGGCCGATGTCGGGGGTTCGAATCCCCTCGTTCGCCCCAAATTGTAAAAAAAACATTTTTATTTAAATTCTCTATTGTTTTTTATTGTAATCATCATAAAAGCGGCTGAATAATGGGCCGGTGGTGGAATTGGTAGACACGCTAGATTTAGGTTCTAGTGCCGCGAGGTGTGAAGGTTCAAGTCCTTTCCGGCCTACCATTTAAAGAGGTAGATTGATGTCAATAAAAGAAATTAAATCAGGAACTCTGTACAAAGAATATTCATTAGAGATTCCTTATGAGGAAATAAATGAAATTATTGACTCAAAGATAAAAGAATTATTACCAACAGTATCATTGCCAGGTTTTAGAAAAGGAAAAGCACCTTTAAGTATAGTAAGAAAAAAATATGAAAACAACGTGCTTTCAGAAGCTGTTGAAAATTTAGTACAATCAAAGACTAAGGACTTGCTTGAGAAGAGAAATTTAAAACCTTTTACCCAACCAAAAATAGATTTAAAAAAATATGAAAAAAATGAACCTATAGAAGTTGAAATCAAAATCGATCTTGAGCCAAAAATTAAATTAAAAGACTTTAAGTCATTTGTAGTAAATAAATACGAAATAGATTTAGATAAATCTTTAATAGAAGAAAATTATAAAGAGTTTTTAAAATCTCAAAAAAAATATTCAAAAATCATAAATAATAGAGAGATAATTGGGTCAGATAAGGTTTTTGTTAATTTGACAACAAATGATTCAAGTGCACCTGATTATTTAAAATTACAAAAAAACCTTCCAATTATTATCGACTCAGAATATCAGGTTCTTCCTGAAATTGGATCTAGAATATTAGAAAAAAAATTAAAAAAAGGAAACAAAGATAATCTATTATTAGATGTTTCAAAATCACTAAAGTTGGATAAAGAAAAATTAATCCTTTTTGATGTTGAGATTATTGAGATTGAAGAATCAACACCCTTTGTCGTAGATAAAGAATTTTTAGATAAAAGTGGATTCAAAGATGAGAAAGATTTAAAAAATAATCTTGAAAAAAATTTTAAATCTCAGTACGAAAATGGTTTAAAACAAATTGAGAAAAAAGAGCTAATGGACACTCTTGATAAAGAGCATAAATTCGATCTACCTCAGGGTATACTTGATCAAGAACTTAAAGATATTTGGCATAGACTTGAGCATGCCAAAAAAGATGGCTCATTAGATGAAGATGATAAAAAATTAAATGACGAAGAACTAAAAAAAAGATACGAAAAAATTTCAAAAAGGAGAGTAAAATTAGCACTTCTTCTTCAATTTATATCTAAGCAAAATAATATTTCAGTAGATGAGAAAGAATTATCTAATGGAATGATGCAATATTCATCACAATATCCTGGACAAGAAAAAGAAATAATTGAATATTTTAAAAAGAATCCTTCAGCAATAGAAACTATCAGGGGGCCAATATTAGAAGAAAAGGTTATTAAATCTATAATGTCTGATGCCAATATAAAAAAAATTAAAGTTACCAAAGATGAATATGAAAAATTGGAAAAAAAAGTTTTTGACGTTAAAGAGGGGAACTAATGAAAGATATAGAAAAAATTACAAATAATTTAATACCAATGGTTGTGGAGCAATCATCTCGAGGAGAAAGAGCATACGATATTTATTCTAGATTGCTTAAAGAAAGAATTATTTTTTTAACAGGTCCGATTGATGATAATGTAGCAAGCTTAATATGCGCTCAGTTACTTTTTTTAGAATCTGAAAACCCAAAAAAAGAGATATCTTTTTATATAAATTCTCCTGGTGGTATTGTTTGGTCCGGCTTAGCTATTTATGATACTATGCAATATATTTCTCCTGAAATTATGACAATATGTATAGGTCAAGCTGCTTCTGCAGGATCATTACTTTTAACCGCAGGTTCTAAGGATATGAGATTTTCTTTACCAAACTCTAGAATTATGGTTCATCAACCTAGTGGAGGTTATCAAGGACAGGTTACTGATATAGAGATTCATACTAATGAAATCAAAAAAACAAAAGATAGGTTAAATGAAATCTACTCAAAACATACTGGTAATAAAATCAATGAAATTCAAAAAGTTATGGAAAGAGATAGATATTTTTCACCAGATGAAGCAATAAAATTTGGTTTAATTGATAAAATTGTTGAGAAGAGGAAACCTTAATGAGTAAAAAGGAAGATAAAGATTCTTTGTTTTGTTCTTTTTGTGGGAAAAGTCAAAAAGAAGTTAAAAAATTAATAGCTGGACCTACAGTTTTTGTTTGTGATGAGTGTGTTGAATTATGCATGGATATAATTAAAGAAGATAGCAAGAATAATAAAACTAAGCTTAAGAAAGATACTCCTAGACCATCAGAAATAAAAAAATTTCTTGATGATTTTGTAATTGGTCAGGACAAAGCAAAAAAGATATTATCTGTTGCAGTTTATAATCATTATAAACGTCTGGCAAATTCAACTTTTGATGATGTTGAGTTATCAAAATCTAATATTTTATTAGTTGGCCCAACCGGAACTGGAAAAACCCTGCTTGCCCAAACTTTAGCAAAAATTTTAGATGTTCCTTTTACAGTTGCTGATGCAACCAGTCTAACTGAAGCTGGATATGTGGGTGAAGATGTAGAAAATATAATATTAAAATTATTACAAGCATCTGATTATAATGTTGAAAGGGCGCAAAAAGGAATTGTTTATATTGATGAAATTGACAAAATAAGTAGAAAAAGTGACAACCCCTCTATAACAAGAGATGTGTCAGGTGAAGGAGTTCAACAAGCCTTACTTAAAATTATGGAAGGTACTGTAGCAAGTGTTCCTCCACAAGGTGGAAGAAAGCATCCACAACAAGAGTTTTTACACGTAGACACTTCAAACATATTATTTATTTGCGGGGGTGCTTTTTCAGGTTTAGAAAATTTTATTAATTCTAGACTGAAAGGTTCTTCTATTGGGTTTAACTCTTCAATCTCTGAATTTGATGAAAAATCTGTAGGAGATTCATTAATAAACTTGGAGAATCAAGATTTATTAAAATTTGGTATGATACCTGAGTTTATTGGAAGACTCCCAGTTATTGCGACACTTCAAGAACTAAGTGAAGAGATGTTAATTAAGATAATGCAAGAGCCTAAAAATGCATTATTAAAACAATATGTATCATTATTTAAGATGGATGGAGTAAAACTTGACATAAAAAATGATGCTCTCAAAAAAATTGCTAATTTAGCAATAGATCAAAAAACAGGAGCAAGAGGACTAAGGTCCATAATAGAAAGTCTTTTAATAGATTTAATGTTTGAAACACCAGATAAAAAAGATTTAGAAAAGATAGTAATTAATCGTGATGTGGTATCAAATAAATCAGATCCAATTTTAATTTATTCAAATAAGCAGACAAATCAAAAAATTTTAGCTAATAAGTCTTGAAATTAGCATAAAAATAATCATTTCTTATTATAATGAATACAAAATCTATACCAGTACTGCCTTTAAGAGATATAGTAGTTTTTCCTGGAATGGTTGCTCCTCTATTTGTAGGAAGAAAACAGTCTGTCAATGCTCTTAATCATGTAATGTCCAGTGATAAAGAAATTCTATTATTGGCTCAAAAAGACTCAGATGTTGAAAACCCTAAACCTAATAATTTATACAAGTGGGGAACTATTGCTAAGGTTCTGCAGCTTTTAAAGTTACCAGATGGCACTATTAAGGTTTTGGTCGAAGGTATTGATAGAGCTAACTTAAGTAAACTAAGCTCTAATAAAGATTATCTAACAGCTAATGTAGAAGTATTAGTAAAAAAAACAAAAACAAATATAAAAATTAAAGCTCTTTCAAAAGTTGTCATCGAGCAGTTTGAAGAATACATAAAGCTTAATAAAAAACTATCAAATGATTTAATCGGCAATTTAAAATCCATAACAGATGCAAATAAAATTTCTGATTTAGTCTCAGTGAATTTAGCTATTTCTATTAAGCAAAAACAAGAGTTATTAGAGTTAATTGATCTAGAACAACGTCTTGATAAAATATACTCTTATCTTATGGCTGAGATTGACTCCTTTCAAGTTGAAAAGAAAATTAAGGGAAGAGTCAAGCGCCAGATGGAAAAAACTCAAAAAGAATATTACCTTAATGAGCAAATGAAGGCTATTCAAAAAGAGCTAGGTGAAAATGAAGAGTCTGATGAAATTGCAGAGCTTGAAAAGAAAATTTTAAAAATAAAGCTTACAAAAGAAGCTTTAGAAAAAAGTAATTCAGAATTAAAAAAATTAAAAAATATGAGCCCTATGTCTGCTGAAGCCACAGTAATTAGAAATTATCTTGATTGGATTGTTGCTCTTCCTTGGGGGTCTCACACTGAAGTATCAAAAAATATTAAAAAAGCTAAGGGTATATTAGAAGATGATCACTATGGGCTTAACACTGTTAAAGACAGGATTCTCGAATATCTTGCTGTTCAAAAAAGATCAGATAAAATTAAAGGGCCAATTCTTTGTCTAGTTGGACCTCCTGGAGTTGGTAAAACATCATTGGGTAAATCAATAGCAACTGCTACTGGAAGAAATTTCGTAAGAATGTCTCTTGGTGGTGTTAGAGATGAAGCTGAGATCAGAGGTCATAGAAAAACTTACATAGGATCTATGCCTGGGAGATTCATTCAATCTATGAAAAAAGCAAAATCATCAAATCCATTAATCCTGCTTGATGAAATTGATAAACTTGGTGCTGATTGGCGAGGGGATCCATCATCAGCGCTACTAGAAGTATTAGACCCTGAACAAAATAATAAATTTAACGATCATTATTTAGAGGTTGATTATGATTTGTCAGATGTGATGTTTGTTTGCACGGCTAATACATTAAATATTCCTGCACCTCTTCTTGATAGAATGGAAATTATTAGAATACCAGGGTATACAGAAAAAGAAAAAAATAAAATTGCTCAAAAATACCTTCTTCCTAAACAGTTAAAAAATCATGTTTTAAATAAAAATGAAGTTAAATTTGGAAATAAAATTATAGGTCAAATTATTCGGAATTATACGAGGGAAGCAGGAGTTAGGAATTTAGAAAAAGAAATATCCAAAGTCTGTAGAAAAATTGTTAAAATACTAGAAACATCAAATAAAAAATCGATTACGTTGAACGATAATCTTTTGTCTAAATTTCTTGGTTATAGCAAATTTAGATCAAGCGAGATTGAGAAAAAAAACTTAATTGGAGTCACTAATGGCCTAGCATGGACAGAGGTTGGCGGAGAGATTTTGTCAATAGAAGTAATTCTATCGATCGGAAAAGGAAAACTAACAATTACTGGTAAGCTTGGTGATGTCATGAAGGAGTCTGTCCAAGCAGCTATTTCTTATGTTAAAGCAAACAGTATAGAGCTAGGAATTCATCCTTTTGATTTTGATAAATATGATATTCACCTTCACGTACCAGAAGGTGCAACACCTAAAGATGGCCCTAGTGCAGGTATAGCTATATTTAATTCTCTAGTTTCTTCATTAACTTCAAATAAAGTCAAAAGAGATGTTGCAATGACAGGAGAAATTACTCTTCGTGGAAGAGTTTTGCCTATTGGAGGGTTAAAAGAAAAAATTTACGCTGCCGTTAGAGCTGGAATTAAAAAAGTATTAATTCCTTTTGACAATAAAAATGAAGTTAAAGAGTTTGATAAAGAAATTTTAAAAAATATTAAAATTATTCCTGTTAGTGATGCTATGTCAATTCTTGAATATACCCTCTCAAAACCTATCAATCCTCTAAATATTACCGAATCAGATATACTAGTATCTCAAAAATCTACTCAGGATAAAAATATTATAAAGGAAAATACAGCCCATTAAGTTATATTTTCTGTCAAAAAAACTTAATTTTCGCCTTAAACTGGGATTTTTATTTTATTATTAATTGACTTAATAATTAAACTAGAGAATATTATCAATATAGATCAATAAAAAGGAGTTTAATGTGAATAAAAATGACCTAATCGCATCAGTTGCATCATCTGCAGGATTATCAAAATCAGACTCTACAAGAGCTATTGAAAGTCTTTTAGATGCTGTTACTAATTCTCTTAAAAGAGATGAGAAAGTAAGTATAGTTGGTTTTGGAAACTTTAGCATAAGCCATAGAAAGGCTACAACTGGAAGAAATCCTAGAACTGGTGAATCTATACAAATTCCTGCATCAAAACGACCTAAGTTTACAGTAGGTAAGGCACTTAAAGACGCAGTTAATATCTAATACAACATTATTTATGTTGCAACGGCTGTTAAAAATATTTAACAGCCGTTTTTGTTTAGGGTGTTTAGCTCAGTTGGTAGAGCATCTCGTTTACACCGAGAGGGTCGGGAGTTCGAGTCTCTCAACACCCACCATGCGCGGGAGTAGTTCAGCTGGTTAGAACGCTGCCCTGTCACGGCAGAGGTCGCGGGTTCGAATCCCGTCTCTCGCGCCAGTTTTTTGTTATGAATTTATGATGCGTATCATTTCGCGTATCAGCTTTACAATATTTTTATAAATTTGTTTATTAGCTGCAGAAATCACAGATTGTTATCCTTGAATAATCCATTAAATAGATTACTTAAACATTTGTTGTAGAAAAGTAGAAACATAATAAAGTGGAAAATTATTTATCTGAATACCTACCAATACTTATTTTTATAATTATTGGTTTTGCAATTGCCGTTGGAATGACAACCCTTTCTTTTGTTGTTGGTGAACGTAAACCTGATAACGAAAAACTATCTGCATATGAATGTGGCTTTGAAGCTTTTGATGATGCTAGAGGAAGATTTGATGTAAGATTTTACCTGGTTGCAATTCTATTTATTATTTTTGATTTAGAAGTAGCATTTTTATTTCCTTGGGCAATATCACTTGGAAGTATTGGAATTTTTGGCTTTTGGTCAATGATGATTTTTTTATTTATTCTTACAGTCGGATTTATATATGAGTGGAAAAAAGGAGCTCTTGAATGGGAGTAGAAATTAATGAAGAAAACTTTGGAGATGAATTAAACTCCAAAGGTTTTTTAGTTGCAAATTTTGATAAACTTTTAACTTGGGCAAGAACAGGATCTCTTTGGCCAATGACATTTGGACTTGCATGTTGTGGAGTTGAGATGATTCATACTTATATGGCAAGATATGATCTTGATAGGTATGGCGTCATACCGAGAGGAAGCCCGCGCCAGTCGGATGTGATGATTGTTGCTGGAACACTTACAAATAAAATGGCCCCAGCATTAAGAAAAGTTTATGATCAAATGCCTGAACCAAGATATGTAATATCTATGGGCTCATGTGCTAATGGAGGAGGTTATTATCATTACTCTTATTCAGTTGTAAGAGGTTGTGATAGAATTGTACCTGTTGATATATATGTGCCAGGATGTCCTCCTACTGCAGAGGCTTTAGTATATGGTATCTTGCAGTTACAAAAAAAAATTAGAAGAAAAAATAAATTTGTTAGATAACTAATGCTTGAAGAACTTAAAAAAATAAATGAATTATCAAATATTAAAGATAAAGAAATATTTTATGAGGGTGAATTTATTAAAGAAGATGCAGTTAGGTTATTTGGTCAATTAAAAAATAATGAAATTTATAATTTTGACCAACTTATAGATATTACAGCTGTAGATTATCCATCTAGAGAAAAGAGATTTGAGTTAATTTACATATTATTAAGTATGAAGAGAAATAAAAGAATAATTTTGAAAACCTTTATCAGTGAAAATGAAAACTTAGATAGTATTTTTGACATTTTTAAATCCTCCAATTGGTATGAAAGAGAGTGTTATGATTTATTTGGTATAAATTTTAATAATCATCCAGATCTAAGAAGGATTATGACTGATTATAATTTTGAAGGTCACCCTTTAAGAAAAGATTTTCCTTTAACTGGCCATACTGAAGTTCGGTATGATGATGTAGAAAAAAAAGTAGTTTATGAGCCTGTAAAATTAACACAAGAATATAGAGACTTTGATTATACATCCCCTTGGGAAGGGATGACCGATAGAATAGATGATCTCACTGGAGAAGACAAAGCATGAAAGAGATTGAAGTAAACACTACGACTATTAATTTTGGACCACAACATCCTGCTGCACATGGAGTTTTAAGATTAGTTGTGGAACTTGATGGTGAAGTTGTTGAGAGGGCAGAACCTCATATAGGCTTGCTTCATAGAGGTACTGAAAAATTAATAGAATACAAAACTTATCTCCAGGCTGTACCATATTTTGATCGCTTGGATTATGTTTCACCTATGTGTCAAGAACACGCTTTTGCACTCGCAACTGAAAATTTGCTTGGAATTGAGGTTCCTCAAAGAGCTCAATATATTCGAGTTATATTTGCAGAGATTACTAGATTATTAAATCATTTATTAAATATACCTGCTTACGCAGCTGATATTGGCGCAGTAACTCCTTTTCTATGGTGTTTTGAAGAACGTGAAAAACTTCTTGAATTTCATGAAGCTGTATCAGGTGCAAGGTTTCATGCGGCCTATTTTAGACCCGGAGGAGTTCACCAGGACATGCCAGAAGCTATGGAAGAAAAGTTAAACAATCATTTTAAAAATCTCCCAAAATTTATTGATGATCTTGAAGATCTTTTAACAAATAATAGAATTTTAAGACAAAGATCTGTTGATATAGGTATTATATCTAGGCAAGAGGCAATTGATTGGGGATGCACAGGGCCAGTTTTAAGAAGTGCTGGTGTTCCATGGGATTTAAGACGATCTCAACCGTATGATGCATATGATAAAGTTGACTTTGATATTGCTGTTGGAAAAAAAGGTGATTGCTTTGATAGATATTTGGTTCGTATTGAAGAAATGAGACAAAGTATTTCGATCATACAGCAGTGTTTAACACAAATTAAATCAGGAGAAATTTCTGTTATAGATAATAAAATCACCCCTCCTAAAAGAAGTGAAATGAAACATTCTATGGAATCATTAATTCATCATTTTAAATTATTTACTGAAGGATATAGAGTTCCTGAAGGTCAGACTTATAATGCAGTAGAGGCACCTAAAGGGGAATTTGGTGTTTTTTTAGTATCTGACGGTTCTAGTAAACCTTACAGGTGTAAAATAAGAGCCCCAGGATTTGCTCACCTGCAAACACTTGATTTTTTATCAAAAGGACATTTAATGGCAGATATCGCAGCAATTCTAGGAAGTCTAGATATTGTATTTGGAGAAATTGACAGATGAAACATCCAGGAATGACCAACAAAGTGTATAATATTCCTAATGATATTTTTGAATGGTCAGAGGATAACTTTAAAAGAGTATCAAAAATAATACAAAAATATCCTACTTCTAGACAACAAAGTGCAGTTATTCCACTTCTTGATCTTGCACAAAGACAAAATTCAGGTTGGTTAAGCAAGACTTCAATCGAAAAAGTAGCTGAAACTTTAAGCATGTCATACATTCGTGTTTTAGAAGTCGCTACATTTTATTCTATGTTTATTCTTGAGCCAATTGGAGAAAATTTTGTACAAATTTGTAGAACAACCCCATGTTGGTTAAGAGGTAGTGATAAGCTTGTAAAAGTTGCAAGAGAGATTTCAAATGCTAAACTAGGCGAAACATCTAAAGATAAAAAATTTACAGTTGTTGAAGTTGAGTGTTTAGGAGCGTGTTGCAATGCCCCAATGGTTCAAATCAATGACGATTATTATGAAGATCTAGATGAAAGTACTTTTAAAAAAATTTTAACAGATTTAAAAAATAATAAATCTATTTCTAAAGGTTCTCAAATAGGTAGACAAGCCTCTCATCACGAAAGAGGAAAAGATGCTTAGAGAAGAAGACAAAATTTTTAAAAATTTATATGGCTTTGATGATTGGTCTTTAAAGGGGGCAAATGAAAGAGGTATTTGGTCTAATACTAAAGAAATTATTGAAAAAGGTTCTGAATTTATTGTTGGAGAGATTAAAAATAGTCAATTAAGAGGAAGAGGTGGCGCAGGTTTTCCTGCAGGTTTAAAATGGTCATTTATGCCTAAAGATTCTGGAAAGCCTCACTACTTGGTAGTTAATGCAGACGAGTCTGAACCAGGTACATGTAAAGATAGGGAAATAATGAGAAACGATCCTCATCTTTTATTAGAAGGATGTTTAGTTGCCGGTTTTGCTATGCATGCTAATACTTGCTACATCTATAT
>ENA-OREN01001474-OREN01001474.1-marine-metagenome-genome-assembly--contig:-NODE-1474-length-27426-cov-11.994442_pt1 | contig 27426 bp, 32 predicted proteins | sample MGYA00248624_ERZ508555 | MGnify/ENA primary metagenome ERZ508555 (study PRJEB26222, sample SAMN06267773) | marine metagenome | isolation source: Saanich Inlet, British Columbia, Canada | place...
CAGTCGAACGCTCCAGCCAAGCTGAGCTACGAGCCCACGAACAAATCTCTAGGCTAGACTCATTTAAGTTTAATTTTGTATCCGTGAAGTGACCAGTAAATTCATCACTCATCATATTTTTTACAAAGTGTTTGATAATTAAATATTGTTTATGAAAATGAAAGAAGATATTATATCCCTGAAATCTTCAAAAAAACAGGTGGATTGATTGAAAGTATTAACTTCTAGTTTTGAAAGTTATGATAAACACGAGTATGCTAAATCAGCGGTTCTATACGTACTAAATCATTTCAAACCAAACTTGCACAAGAAAAGTTTTGGAAAACACTATCAAAAGAAAACCACCATAGATCTATTCCCCGACGAACAGCCTGATTTATTCAAATTAATCTCTAGTGAGATAGACCATATTGCAAAGACTGTAGGTTTGAATGCTGATTGGTTTTCTACTGATGAATATATGAAATTATGGAAGAAAAACTTTACACAATTTTTAGGCGAGAATATTGAAATACAAGAATCTCTTGATTCCTTTGAATCTAATTCTGATGATGTAAACGCCCAATTTGAAATGATAATAGATTCTCTATCTAGATTATCTCTGTTATTGAAAACCTCTTATGATGAATGGCATCAAAAATCCATGGCAGAATTCTTAGAGTCTGATTTGCCATTTGAATTATACAATTTGTATAATTTATCATACATAGAAAAAATATCTGTAATAAGATCACAAGTGGGTGATCTCATGCGCCTACGTAATATGCTTCATTTAGTAAGATCCAATGATAAAAAAATTAAAAGTGAATTGGCAAAATTTGAACAAAGGAATTATGCTACCTCCCAACTATTGACTAGTGTATCACGTTCAGAGTTGACATTGAAATTCTATCTCCGTTCAAAAAATGCGCAAAGTCTTGATGATCTTTTTAAGACAATCCCACTAAAACTAGATGTAAACTCTGATAAGCAATTTAATGTGTATTTTAATTCATTTAGAGATAATCTTTCAGTGTTTACAAATTTTGTCGATAGGAAATATCTGTATGAAGATATCGCATTAAATTCATCAAATTCTGAATCTTTTGTTGATTTTGATGAGAAACTACGTACAGTTATTCTAAAACATGGTTAAAGCAAAGAAAATTGCTGTTTGTATAGATTCTTCATTGCTTCTTGCAGAGGTATTTGGGAATGAAACCCATTCGTCTCGTTCTGGCAATATTGAAAAACTTGAAAAAATCTTTCCTTTTAAAAAATACATGTCTGAAACTGTCAAAAAAGAAGTTGAAAATAGACTAAAGGTAATCATATGTTTGATTGGCGATGTATCTAAAGAATTCATTTCTGATTATCGTGCCTTTAAGGGTGTTAATCCAAAAATACTTTTGAGTGATTTACCCTTCATTGAATCCTTTTTTAAGAATCTCAAAAGCAAATATCCTGTGAATAAATCCGAACGACAAATTATTGAAAATATTGAATCTGTATTGGTGAACTATCTGATTGAAAATTCTCACAAAAAGAATCCTCCAAATATTCCTGCATTTGTCGTTTCTGCAATGGTTGAATTTAATAAAATTTCATCAAAGATACAATTTGATTTTCTTACAAAATCAGGCGGATACAAAATACTTCCTAAGATAGTAAATCCTGCAACCTGTCAAAAATTAAGAGGAGAGCCAAAATTACAAAAAACAGTTCAAAGAAAACCTGATGATATCCAAATACTATGTGAAGTTGAGGCATTTCAACAAAGTTCTGAGAAAAAATGTTTACTAGCAACTCTAGATCATAAAGATATGCTAAATAATTCCTCTCTCATCGAATCATTAATTGGAATCAAATGTTTAGATCCACTTTATCTTGCAAATGAATTTCCTTAGATTTTGATGATGAAATGGAAGAAGAAACAGAAGAGTTACACATATTGATAAAAAGGCACTATATCGCCTGTGGGACATTTTCTTCGTGTTTTTAGTCGAGACATGAAATTATAATTACTCGTACTGACATATTTCATCATGGAAAGATTCGAACAATGCAGATATGCCGTATATTTTGATGTCCCTAATCCCCATGTCATCATTCATAAAATTGGTTCACATAAGCTAGAAATTCATGGTGGCGACCATATTGTTGAAGTTGTAAGTGGATGGGGATATTTTGTTGAAGAACACGAAGCCAAATCATTTGCAGAGGGCATTAGTAAATCAAGAAATATCCCAATGCCCAGATACTGTAAAAAATGTTTCAAACAATAATTCTTGTTTTGTTATCTCTCTATAGAGAAATTACGCCTAAGGTGAATTCATCTATCTATAGAGATACTGTGCCTGTCTGAATGACTTGATACAAAATTTAAAATACTCAAATTTGGTAAATGTAATTGCTAACGGTTGGCGTATCTGTCTTGTGTTTGTGGTGTTCGACATCCAAATAAACAGATAAAGGCTCTATCCTCTTGATTGCGGAAAACCGAAAGGGAGTACCACGGTACAATGGGTTAACTGAGCCATTTTTCATTTTATAAAACGATCTCTCATTCTTTGTTTAATTTTTTCAGAATAATCTATGTACTTACATCCCTTTACGGGAGACCATTTGTGTTGATAGCAAAAAGAAATAGCGTCAGCAAATTCATACGCCTTTCCTTTGAATGAATTAAGTAATTCCCAATTAGTTATAGTTTTAGTCATATCCGGATCGCATTGGAAATTTAATTTAACAAAACGTGAATCATGATGTTGGCAAAATCCATCAATTTTATCTCTGATTAAAGATAGTAACACTCTATCAAAATAACGATGAACTTCTTTTTTCTCTATAAATTTTGCTTTAGAATGTGGATGTGTTGTTATGTACTGAATTAAATTTTGTCTATCTACCTTAAGACATATTGCAAGAAAATTAGGATTAGTGAAATTCATTTTTTTGGCAACAAATTTTCTTTGAGGTTTTTTTAGATTTTTCATTTCAATATTACCTAATCCTATTTCATTATACAGTGTATTGATACCACTTTCAGTACCAATAACAAAAGCTACATATCTAAACTGACCATTATCACTGTCTCCATTTATGTCAGTACCTGCTACAAGCATTTTCATTCTCCATTTTAGATCACTTTTTCTGATTTAGATCCTCAAGTACCGGATCGATCAATTCTGTTAACAAAGGGGGTTCAAAATTTTTAGTAAACATAGTAGCGCTACGGTATTTTTCGTAGTGGGTATATAGAAATTTATTAAAAATTATTCATAAATTTTGGCTTGCATTTTGAATCAATATCTCCCACTTGTCTTTCCCTCTAATCCATGTGCGGTCTTACGTAGTTGTGGTATGACTGACAACGAAATAGGCAACAGTACAGAAAAAGTAACTCTTAATGGTAGATATGAGATTAATTGGCTTTCAGTAAATGATAAAGTATGATTTTTTGTAATGAGAATGTAGTCTTGATTAAGATCAATAAAGAAAATGACATCACATTTCTTAATGCCTCAGTTACTGATTTTGCAGATTCTCTAGGGTACTGTGAATACAAAATTCCTCTATCTATCAAGGGGATAAAACCAAAACCCTCTCAATCCCTCATTCAGGGAACTAAAGCACATCATGCTGAGGAAAAGTATGAGCAAGAACATGTAGAGTTAGAACCCGTATCTGTTGAACAAATTGAAGATAAAGAAGAAGATATCGAGTTTGCAAGAGAGAATATCCATTCTACTTTGATTATGCCATTTGAATTCCCTAAAGAGAATGTCTTGCTTACCCTATCTGGTAGAATTGATAAAATTCTCAGAGTAGATGAAACCTTAGTAGTTCAAGATGACAAATTTGCAGGAAAGCCCCAAGTATATGATAACAAAACACAGCCCTATCCTAGTCAACTACTTCAAGTTTTGACCTATCTTAATTCCAGTTTTTCCTCAAAGAGAAAGCCAAGTGTAGATGATTTTTTTGAAATGCCACATACTCAAAAGAAATGGCAGATTCGAATTTGTGATAGAAAGACTAGAGAGCCATACAAAATATTCTCAGAGTTACAAGACGCTTTTTCCCTTCATTATCTGCATGTATCATTGCAGAAATTTACAACAATCTCTCTAGGCATGAATGAACCTGAACATCATAACAGTGTAAACAAATGCAATGCATGTAATTTGAAATCTTTTTGTGATTTTAGAATTTAGAAATTTATTCAGGTTTACTAGTATCTATCAAAAACAAATTTTCTTCAAATGCTCCTCTTTTTTCAACTTTATCAAGTCTAATTTTCTCCAGTTCTTCTTTTGATATGCCTCGTAGTTTGGCGATTCGATAAATCACTTCTAGAATATCTGCCAATTCTTCAGGGTTCTTATCATTCTGGAATTCAATAATTTCTTCGGAGAGTTTTTTCTCAAGTTCTACTAGGAACTTTTCATCAGATAGAGTCTTGACATTACAAGAATATCCGTCTTTTTGGATAATTTCTGGAATTTTATCTCTGATGCCTTTATCATATTTTGTCAAATTTACGCTCCCAGAATGAATCTCTCTTCCAATTGACCATCTCCTTATACAATGAATCTTTTGCTGGACTAAACTCTTCATCTCCTTCCCACAAAGTTAATCCTTTTTCTACTGCAACTTTGTATTGACTCCAAATCATCATCTCTCTTTGCTCGGGAATTGTACCTAATACTTTTCGTAATTCCTCTTTTAGGGGCAAATCACTTTGTAGCACAAATTCATTTCTGTCAATTAATTTCTGAACAAAATGCTTTTGAGGCAAATGATTACTTTTCCATAAATTACAATCTTCACAAGACAATACTAAATTCCAAATTTGATCATGATTTATGGCGTCATGTGGTATTAGATGGTCAACATGTATAGAATCATTAATTTCAAATTTACGTCCACAAAAGAAACAGATCCCATCTTGATATCCATTAAGAACTGGTCGTAATCTTGAGATCTGGGTTCTCTTATTCTTCTTTAATACAAATTCTAAACCATTATCAATCTCAATTGACTCCTCACCTGTAATATTCTCAAACCCAAATTCTAACAAATCCCATCTGGACATTACTTCAGTATCCATCATTAGATTTTCTTTGTTAGAAAATAATTCTAGTAAATTTTTTTGTAAAATTAGATGTGTGTCAGTTAACTGGTAAAACGGATCAGGAATTTGTCTCTTGAATAGAGTATGAAATTTCTGCAAAACCATTTTCTCTAATGAATTTTTTAGTACGGAATCTACTGCTTTTTCCTTATTTTTTTCATCTTGTTGTATTTTTCTAGATTCTTGTTCAACATATGTTAGTCCTTTTTCAGTACCATTGATTATCTTACGTCTGCTTTGTGGTTTGTTGTTTTTTACTTTGTCAGAATATAATCCCATAAAGTCTTCAGATAAATCACGTAGTGGAATTTTTTCTAAATTTTTATTTGAATAATTGATTAAAAGATGTCCTAAACCCATCTTGTATGTAGACATATTACTTCCATAGAGAATTATTGCTCTCCAAAAATCCTTAGAAGTAGGTTCAAACATATTATTTTCTATCTATAATTTTGAACTTAAGCATATTGAACAATCCCAACTCAAAGATCCCAATTACAGTTCATACAATACCAACCATTTCCATCATAATCTCGCATTTTCTTTGGATGTTTACATTTTGGAATCATTTGGGAACGAATTAACTTTAAAATCTCTACATCCTCACTTAGTATTCTTCCTAATTCTGTTGAAACTACTGAAATGTTAGGGTCTCCTCTGTTCCATGATTTTGTAGGATCAATGAACCCTTCTCTAATCTCCAATTTCCTCTTTATTGTAAAATCAATAATATCTACTGCTTTTTTTAACGTCAACACTTTCTCCAATTCATTTTTTTGATTAATTTTATGCCTAGTTTGATAAAATTATCATCAATACCAAATTTCTCAAAGACTCTTCTCAGAAAATAACTTCTAGCAAAGGAAACTGAAGCATAAACAAATGTAATTGCTAAATTTGCAACTAGTGGATCTTCTTGAATCCAACCCATTGATAATGGTAGTATGACAATTCCTAGTCCATATCCTACTGGGTATCCGCCAAATGAATTTACAAATGCTTCAGAGAGACTCTTTTTGTGAGAATCTTTTGGAACTGTTTTAATTATTTTTCTCCTCAAATCTTTCTTTCAACTTTTCTAATATCTCCCTCTCGATACCATCTATCTCATGAGTATCAAGATAGATTTGATAATTTTCAAGATTCTCAATAATCTCATCATCAGAGTCTTCAGTGCATTTCCAGAAAAATAATGTAACACGATCATACCATTCAGGATACCATCCTCTTTCCTCAAGCCAACTGTAAATCTCTCGATGTATTCCATAGATGTACATCTCTTTTACTTTCATTCCCTTGTGATTTGGATTTATATCTCCGTTATCTGATAGTAGAATTTCACCATATTCTAAATCATGATTGAATGGCGGAATCCCTTTGTAAATACAAGCATCTTCACTTGTAGTATGGATACCTCCACTCTTACCATCAATATCATCTGCCTTTTCTAAATAATTAATTTCTGTAACTAATTCCCTTAGACCTTTCATGATTTCTTCTCTACTCCACTGTTTCATTCTTCACGTTCCCCCCATCTGTGATTACATTCATTGCACGCCCATCTTGGATCATGATTAGTTACAAGACAACCACCTAGAACAATCTCTTTTTTCTCTAGTGATTCTTTCAGTGATTTCATATCTGCAGGATACCCCCAAAGAATTTCTGCAATCCATGTTTTGTTACACTCTGGACATTTCAATTTCTAACACCAATAGTCCCGCAAATAGTTACCATTCCATGAAAAATAGTCACAAATGTTGCTACAAAACCTACAGATTTGTTCATCCCATGATGGATATCTACTAGTATTCCTGTGTGAGATTTGACAAATTTTACACCTCAATCTTTCTTCCCCCAAATTTTATCTAAATTTTCCTTGTTTTTCTTCTCTCTAGCCTCAGATTCTCTGTTTGATTTTTCGATATCTGATGAGAGTTCTCCAGTTATTGTATCCATAGAGTCTCCAAAATCTTGAATTATTTTGTTAAACGTATTGATACCTTGATTCATATTTTTTATGTTAAACATTTTGAGAATTGAATTCATTGTTATTCAGAACTCCAAATTGATATAGTATCTAAAACCTTGTAACCAAAATTTTTTGTGTTTTCTAATGTTAATGATAGATCTCCATCAACGTAGATAGTAGATACAATCCCCAATACAACAATTATTCCAATCAGAGAAATAATGACACTCATTTTCTTTCTCCCATCAGTTTATCAAGTTCTTCTCTACCTTCTGCAACTCGTTCTTCAAATACTCTAACCATTCCTCTATGATATTGTAAATGAATTTCAGTTCGTTTCAAGTCTTCTTCTTGGTATGTTTTTGCAAGGAACTTTGGGAGGATTCTAGTTATTTTCATTTTGATTCCTCCTTTTGATATTCTTCCAACTTTTCTTTTAGATTTGCAAAAGACATTGCAATACTGTCTTCACGGGATGAATTCTTTTGTCTAAATAGAACCGTCATTATTGTCCTCCATAGAACATTGGTTCTTCATCTCGCTCATCCTCAAATTCTCTAATAATTCTTGGATACATTGTAGGTTTCATTTTAAATTCCCCTCACCATTGATGGATGAAATCCTGTAACTCCTACAAACTCACAAGCCTTTAGAAGCATTCTATCAAATGTTACCAAGACAAAATCTTTTGCTTGACACAAACTGAGTATTTTGTTATCTCCGTTGTGGCAGATTTGAAATTGATTTGTGATTTCATTTGCAGTATCTTTGTTTTGCTGATTAATACTTGATAGTTCTATATCTCTTCCAAGAATTTTTGTGATTTTCTCAATGATTGTTTTTGCAGACAATCCTCTAACTCTTTGTACTTCTTGTAATACTACATCACAAAGAACTATTTTGATTTGTTTTCCCTTTAGTCTGGCTTTGAGTCCAAAGGCTACTTGTGGTTTTTCAATTAGGTCTATTACTACACACGAGTCTAGTGCGATTTTTTGGATTTGTGTTTGTTTCATGAATAAAGTTAGGCTTTGAAAATTATTATATACCATGACCATAGTATGCATACTGTAGATACTATTATGCCTGAAATACCTAACTTACGCATCCATATTGCCCCTGTAGGTTATGAGGTAGATAGAATTGTTTTACCTGCAAAAAACCTCCGAGCAGACAAGGTAATCTTACTAGTCCATGAGAATCCTTCAGAGGACAAGGCAACAAAGTTTTATGAAAAGATCTCAGAACAACTAGAAAAATTAAACATTGAAGTTGTAATTGAATATCATAATCGAACTGCTCTATTTCAAATAATTAAAACTGTAAAAAATCTAATAATTAAAGAATCAGGAAATATTATTTCAGTTAATTTAGCGTCAGGATCTAAAGTTCAAGCAATAGGCTGTATGATGGCGTCAATGATGTTCAATGATGATAAGAATGTAAATCCATTTTATGTAGAGGCAAAAGAGTATCTCGGATTTTCAGGTAAAGCAATGTCTAAAGGAATTAAAAATATAGAATACATTCCTACATATGAGATTCAAAAACCAGAAGATAGACACATTCAAGCATTAAAAATTGTAGTAGATTCTGGTGGAAAAATATCTAAAAAAGATATGGCAAAAAAAGCATTAGAGCAAAAACTAATCATAGTTAATGCTGAGAACCAAAGCCAAGCTACTTTTGCTAGTTTGGATAAAGGTATAATTTCTACATTAGAACATCAATGGGGTTTTGTCAAAGTAAATAAGATTGGAAGAACACGTTGGATTGAAATTACTGATGAAGGTAAACATGCCTCAGAGTTTTTAATTTAAATTTTTAGTTACTTTAACTGAATGTTCTAGATATTTGAGAATGTTATCAACAGTATCTAGTTTGATAGAAATTCGTCTTTCATGTCCTTCGGGGAAAAAGAATCCTTTAACTGTTCTAATTAGTTCATCTTCATATGAAAAAGTTTCAGAGTTTACCCGCATGCATATGTTTGCAGTCCCTACCCCACAAGTAATTACTGCAAAACAATTTTCCATCTCTTGTGGTTCTTTAGTGTATAACCAATACCATTTTGCATAAGGATCACCAATACAGTTGAATTTTTCTTTAATCTTTGAAATTGTGTCTTCAACTAGTTGTTTATTTTCAGTCTTTGCATAATCAAGTATTTGTGCCCATTTTTTCCTCTCAGATTCCTCTTCATCTTCATCTTCATCAGTTACTTCTTCAATGGATTGATATTTTTCCAATATTTCATCTGAAAGTTTTGGGGCAGACCATATTTGAGAAGCAAGTTCTGACAGATCTTTTCCACGTTTGATTATCTCTTCTTTATTCCAATGTTCCAAAGTTGCCAAAGAATTGTTGAGTTTTAGATGACTATCTGCAAATCCCCCTTTCATGCCTCTTTTTTCCAAAAATGGACGATCACTTAGTTCCGAATTATACCCAGTTAGTGTCAAATTTCCAATAGTGTGTAAAAATTCATTTTGAACTTCATTCCAATTTTCACCGAGATCTTGTTTCCATTCAGGTAACAAGTTTGGATTTTGTGGCATAATGTGTTCTACAGTATATTCACTAATAGTATCGATTGGTTCTTTGTGTTCATGATTTTCAAGTTTGTTAAAGAGATAAGGTCTACTTCTAAAATTATAGACATTTTTTAAAACAAATTCACGTTTGAACTCATCATCATTTGGAAAACGTTTGTAGGTTTTTTTGTTGATAAATGACGCTTTTAGACTTGTAAGGTAATCATCCTTGTCTATTTCTTTTGTTAGATTTGCAAAAGTTTTATTCAACGAGTTTGTTGGAACTCCACATATAGCTCTTCTAAAGACATAGCTTTCTGCTATTTTCATAATCTCAATTAATTCTGATTTTGAGATAGTTTGATTCTTGTAATCTTCTAATACTTCTAAAAGGAACGGATAGACAACTTCTACTTTGAGAGTATTGATGTTTTTGGCAATTTTACTGACATCAGAATCTTCAAAATCTGCAAAAACTAAATTTGCATAATATTTTGAATATTGAATTACATCACCCATTAGTTTCTCCACTGGAATGTCTCTAACAGTAATCCAGTATTTTTTGAAACTCTCATAGACTTGCCCTATGTTTGGAAGTTGACCTGTTTTCACAGTTAGATAATCACGCATAAATCTATCAAAATATTTTGAATCATCCATTGTTGCAAATCTTTGCTCCATCGGATACCAATAATTGTGATAGATGTCTTTTTGAAGAACTTTTTCTAATCCCATTAGTACAAAATTTCGAATTAGATCTGCTTGAGATAATTTTAAACCTGTGGAGTTTAGACTTTCAAAAATTAGTTGTGGATCATCAGAAGTTCTATCTAATGAAATACTTACTATCATTAGTTTACAAATCCCTTTGTAGATTTGTTCAAGAGTTAATTCTGAATTTCTAATTTTTTCAAGAAAGAAATTATAATTTTTAACAATTTGAGGAGAATAGTCTTCTGGAGGATCTCTCCCTTCAATCAAATCAATGAAAGTGTTTTTGTCTCTTTGTGTTAAAATCAGTTTGTAGCGTTTTTCATCTTCTTCTTCTCGGTTAAACAAATAGTAATTGTTGATTTTTTTACTACTAATTTCTGATTCTGTACCTTGTTCATCAACTATTTTTCCTAATGCAGATAAGAAAAGGGATAAGGTTGTCATTCTTTGCTGTCCATCAATGACTATTACCTCAGGTACAGAAGATACCTCGTAAAGTCCTTCAGAGATATAGACAATAGAGCCAATAAAATGCCCATTTACTGAATCATTCTTTCCAGCATTGACAATATCATTCCATAATTGTGTACATTGATCATTTGTCCAACTGTAAGTTCGTTGATATATTGGAATTGAGAATTGTGTTGTTTTTTGCATAAATGAAATAAATGGTGTTTCAGTTGCTTTCATTCTACAGTTTATCCATAAGTTTTTGCTTCATTTCTAAAAATTCCTCTTCGGTAATTGCTCCTTGTTCTTTTAATTTTACAAATTTTGCTAGTTCATCTGCTATAGAAAATTCAGAGTTGTTTTGTGAAGAGTCAGACTCTTTTTTCGCTTGAATTGCTTTTTCTTCTTTAATTTCTTTTTGATTTTGTATTTCTTCTAATACTTTATTTTTTATCATCAAAAGTGTTTCATCATTTTCATGTAATTTTAATTCATCAGTACAAAATTGAACTGCTTCCTCAAAGTTACCAGAGTTAGATAATGCATAGGCTTTGTTAATTTTGCAGTCTAATGCTAGCGAATCAGTGTATGGAATTTTTTGAATTAGTTTTTCAAATACAGGTATTGATTCTATAAATTGTCCTGAACGATAAAGAATCTGTCCTTTTTGAGCAAGGAAATTATTATTATTTGGATACTCTTGTAATAATTCTAAACAAAATTTGTATGCTTCATCAAATCTTTCTAATCCTATTAAAGCGTCTACTGATAATTCTCTTGCATTGTGATGATAAACATCAATTGAAAGAATTTCAAGACAGCAATTGTATAGATCATTAAAAGAATCATTTTGATAAAATTCATCCATCTGTTGTTCTAATTCTCTAATTTCTTTTCCATATTTTTTTAACATGTCTGCTGAATGTTTTTCTTTATAATCCATATTTTCATTTGTAGATGATACTTTAGGATTTAGTGTATCATCTATTTTTTCATTAATTTTATCTCCAATTTTATCAAGAAATTTCATGACATAAATTTTGAAAATTTCTTACAGAAAAGCTTTGGGGTGATTTTCATCAGTTGTTCTTTAATACTCTCATACCTTCATTATTCCATGACTAGTCTAACCTTCCACGGAGGAGTAAATGACATTGGTGGAAACAAATTCCTAGTCAAAGACAAAGACACAACTCTATTCATGGACTTTGGAATGTCCTTTTCCCAAGAAGGACAATTCTTCTCACAATTTCTTAACGCTAGAGGCTCTAATGCCCTTACTGACATGTTCGAATTAGGAATTTTACCTAAAATCAAAGGACTGTACCGTAGAGATTATGCAAAACATGTAGGATTTGGTGGAGATGAGGAAACACAAGTTGATGGCATACTCCTTACACATGCACATGTTGATCATTGCGCATACATTCCATATTTGAGACCTGACATTCCAATTTACTGTTCTGAAGAATCAAAATTAATCATGCAAAATTTTGATGATACAGGATCTGATCAATATCTTACAATGAAAGAAAAATTCAAAGTATATGAAAATAAAAAAGGTGAAGTTAGTAGAGCAAGTGGAGATAAAGTACAGATTCCTCGTACCATCAAAACGTTTCAATCAGGAAAAGAGTTTTCAATTAATTCAGTTAAAGTACAACCATTACCTGTTGATCATTCTATAGCTGGAGTTCACGCATTTATTTTACATACGTCTGAAGGTTCAATTGGCAACACTGCGGATTTAAGATTTCATGGAAGGAGAAGTAAAGATACTGAAAAGTTTGTTGAAAAATGTGGTGAATCATCATTAGATTTACTACTGTGTGAAGGAACTAGAGTAAATTCAACACAATCTCTTACCGAATACGATGTAGAGACTACAGTTACTGATATTGTAAACAAAACAAAGTGTTTGGCAATCTGTGGATATCCAATTAGAGATTTGGATAGATTATTGTCATTTTATGAATCAGCAAAACAAACTAAACGTGATTTGGTAATTGATATGAAGCAAGCATATCTGCTAAAACTATTTTCTCAATCAGAGAATCTAAAAGGACACTATCCATCACCAACTGATAGTAACATCAAAATCTACATTCCACGAGGTACATGGGGGTTACTTGATAAAGATTTAGAGAAATTCTCAGACCGTCAATTCTACATGGATTATTCTGAATGGCAAAGAGAGTTCTTAGATTATCCAAACGCTGTTGATTATAGAGATATCAAGGCTAATCAAAAAAATTTCATATTCTTTTGCAGTGATTTTAAACTACAAGACTTGATTGATATCAAGCCTGATGAAGGGGCTACCTACATTCGCTCATTAACAGAACCATTTGATTTAGAAATGGAACTCAAAGAAGAGCAGATAAAAAACTGGTTTACTCACTTTGGAGTGCTAAAACGTGACCAAGACTGGCATCAAATTCATGTTTCAGGACATGGAGATGGCACTCAGATTAAACAAGTCATTGATGGGTCAAATTCCAAAAAACTAATTCCGATTCATACACAGCATGACGAATATCACAAGAAATGGCATGAAAATGTAGTTTCAGTCAAGCAACATGATTCAGTAGATTTGTAGTTTCAAATTTTATGAAAGGTCAATGAAATCAATTATAGATTTATGGATAACGTATACAAGATTATGCATAAATTACACAAGGAATTTTTTTAAAACATTTATTTTGTTTTTTTTAATTTAATTCTTAACTGAACTGTTTCTCTTTTTGGGATTGTCCAATGATTTCCTTTGGAAGTAAAATAGAAATTAAATGATTTCCCACATTGACAAAAGTAATAAGAACAATTAATTGATGAATTAAAAACAACTTTTTTTTAATTTTAGTCTCAATCATCGTTCCATACCCCCAAGTTTTTTTTGGTTTTTGTTTTTGAATTTTTTCACAATAAGGGCATTTGATTTCCATTTATTATTTCAATATTTTTCTTAAATATAATCTACACATACTCGTAAAATTGTATACTATTGAATAATACTAAAATTTAGTATAAAATTATAAGAAATAGTATGAAAATACAATTTCTGTTTAGTAATGTAATTTTATATTTTTATAATGATTAATTAAAAATGGATACACAATTTTTTATAAAACAATATACAAATTATTTTAGATCGTATTCTGGTTTCCAGATCTTTATACTAGATGGAGCAATTATGATTCTCTCCTCACCTAATCTTGCAATTTCAGCATCTTCTGCTTTTGCAATAGAATACAATTCTTCAACTACTTTACGAAGTTGCTCCACATCTTTTTGTGCTAATGGTGTAACTCTTAGAATCAAAATCATATTTTTTTTGATATCCTCTTTGATAGAGTGAACATCACTGATGTCTCGAATAGTGATAGCTTTCAAATATGTGGAATTTTCTTGTTTTTGCACTATTTTATAAGAAATATGCCTACACAAAAAGTATGCGGTAAAAAAATATCACAAATGGACTAATTTATCTAATTTTTCATTAATTTTTTTAATTTTAGATTTGACTTGCAACCCCATTCAAAATGACTCAGAATTCCATCGTTTAATTCCTCTTTGTGTTGTTGCCATTTTGGATACGCAGATTCTAAAAGTTCTATAAATCTATCATTATGTTTTCTTTCTTTTAGATGAACTAACTCATGAACTATTACATAATCAATACAATGAAATGATTTTTTTGCCAATTCTAAATTAAACCAAATTCTCTTGGCTTTACTATTGCATGTGCCCCATTTTGTTTTCATTTTTTTAATTTTTACTTCTTTTACTTTGACTCCTACTTTTTTCTCCCATTTCTTTATGTTTTTTGAAATTATGTTGTTTAGTTCAGAACGATAAAAACTTTCAAACATTTTCTCTTTTTGTTTGATTGTTGTTTTTGGTTTAACATAAAGTTCAATGTGTGTTTTTTTCTTTATTTTTAATTGTGGTGATTCATCTGAAAGAATTACATCTAGATGATATGCTTTGCCAAAAATATGATGGGTTTCTCCACTAACATATTTTCTAGGTGTTTGTCTTTTATGATTTACAAATATTTTTTGTTGTTTTTTTATCCATGGAGTTTTTGAAATAACAAACAATCTTGCAGATTCATCACTTGTTCTTAACGGCATTGCCATTCTTATTCTACCGTTGGGCGGATAGACCCCAAGATGGATATTCTTGATATCCTTTCTAATTGCTTCAATAGTTAAACTTGAAACTCTTATTTTTGCCAAAACTAGTATTCCTTTTGTTCTATTGCCAGTTTTAGAATTTTTTCTACAAGTTCTTTGTTTTCAATATTTTCTTGTTTTAATGCCTCTTCAATTATCATTTTCACCATTTCTTCTTTAATTCTGACTCCTTTCCACCCATCAGGTTTGTTTTTAATAATTGCCTCATCAAGTTTTATTGCCAATTTTTCATCATTCTCTAAATTATTGTATAATGCCATTCTTGGTTTTGAATTAATATCCAAAGGGTATTCTGAATCACTAAATTGATCTTGGATTTTTTTACATAATTTTGCTATTTTTTTCAAATATGCTTCATAATCTAACGCACCTTTTCGTCTATCCAAAATTATTTCATTTAGCAGTTTAGACATTTTTTTATATAATACTGGATCATTATCTTTTTCTTCTGTAATCAATTTCCTAACGTTTGCATCAATTACTTCTGCAACGGTTCCATTATTTTTTCTCACTTGTTGTGGGAAATTATTGATTACAGTTGATATTCCACTTTTAACAATTAATTCAATTAATGTTAAATCGTCAAAGAATGAAATTTTCTTACTATCTTCTGCATCTATATAATTATCAACTAATTGTCTCATTTCAGGTTCCAATCTTTTTAGATCCACATATTCTCCACTTCTATGAGTAATTGCTTTTTTTATTCCGTCATAGTCTTTTACTTTAGATTTTATTTTGATTGTCTCTTCTTTGGTATACCCTGCTTCTTGCATGTCATTAGCTAAACTTGCATATGCTCTAACTAGTGTAGATGTTAATTTGTAATATATGAATCTCTGCTGAGACGTTTCTTTTAATTTAGTAATATTATCTAGTTCGTTTCTACTACCACAAAAATATTCAAAATAATCATTGATTTCTTTTGGAGGTTTAACTGATTTACATAATGTACGCATATTTTCTAATGCCTCTTCAAGTTTTTCTTTTCCTGCTATGACTCTATTTTTTAAAAGTCCTTTGACATCTTCTTCATCAAATCCTGCAAATGCATCTGATGTATATTCTGTAACAGATCTTTCTATACTTTTGAAAAGATTCTTGTAATCTATAATGTATCCATAATCCTTGTCAGTACCATCAAGCCTGTTTACTCTACAAATTGCTTGGAAAAGTCCATGATCACTCATGTTTTTATCAATATAGAGATAGGTTGCAGGAGGGGCATCAAATCCAGTAAGCAGTTTACTTACTACAATGAGCAATTTCATCTGTGCAGGTTCTTTTACGAATAACTCTTTGACTTTTCTTTCAAATTCTTCAGGGTCGTTATTACCAATATCTATTTTTTCATAATCTGCTAGCATTTTTTTATAAATTTTATACATAGTTTCTTTTTCAGTTTCTGATTCGGTGCTTACAGTTTCACCTTTGATTGAATCAATGTCTCCATTATATGATGTAACTATGGCACATTTGTTGAAATTTTTTTGTTGAAATATTTCATAATACCTACATGCTTGATAAATACTGCTTGCAACAAGTATTGCATTACCTTTTCCACTAGATAGTCTATTTTCTACTTTCATATTCAATATAATATCTGTTGCAATTTTTTCTAATCTTTGTTTTGAACTAAATACTTTTTGCAAAGTCCCCCAACTTTTTTTCAGTTCTATCTTTGCAAAATCAGTTAGTCCTTTTGTAGTTGCTTCAAACCATTGATCAACTTTTTCAGGGGACGATAAATTTTGTTCAATATCTCTCCATTCATATCTTAAATCTAAAACAACTTTGTCTTCAACTGCTTCATCATATTTGTAAGTGTGAATATACTTCCCAAATTTTTCTAAACTAGTTTTTTTATTTGTTCTAAGTAATGGTGTTCCAGTAAATCCAATAATTATAGCATTAGGAATTAACTTTTTCATTGCATTATGTAATTTTCCACTTTGAGTTCTATGACATTCATCGATGAATACATGTAGATTTCCTTTAGCCTTGAAATCTTTATGTAAATTTGAAAAAACATCATTTAGATAGTCATCATGTTCTGAATCATTATTTTCTCTAAATTTATGGATTAGTGAAGAAATTAGCCAAGGATCATTTTTATCTAATTTTGCTACAAGATCCTTTCCACTTGTAGTTTTGATAATTTTCTCATCTACTCCCATAAAGAAATTTTCAATTTGAGAATCTAGCTCTTTACGATCTGTAAGGATTAGAACTCTCGGTTTATTTTTTCTATTTTCTCGAATCCATTTTGCAAGCCAAATCATGAGTAGGCTTTTTCCACTACCTTGAGTATGCCAGATAATGCCACCTTCTTCTTTATCTAGAGATTTTTGTGTTGCTTTGGCTCCAAAGTACTGATTATGCCTGCATATTTTCTTGATTCCTTCATCAAAGACAATAAAATCATGAATTATCTCAAGTAATCTCTCTTTTTGACACATTGCATAAAGATGACTATCTAGTGGGTATTCTTCTATTGGAGTGTCTTCTTTCCAAGTGAGGTAATATTTTTCTTCAGTATCAATTACACCATAACGTAATCCCGCTGAATCACTTCCAGCCATTACAATTTGAATAGTTGCAAAAAAGTTTTTGATGAATTCTGATTTTTGATTATCTAAATTTTGTCGAATTCCTTGCTCAACTGAAACTGAACTTCTTTTTAGTTCTAAAACTACTAGTGCAATTCCATTTACATACAAAACAATGTCTGGTCGCTTTGTATGTTGACCTTTGATTGTAACTTCTTCAGCAATATAGAAATGATTTTTTGTTGGTTCTTTCCAGTTGATTAATTCTACAGTTTGTTTATTGTCTCCAGCATTTTCTTTAAGATTTACCCCGTATCGAAGTAAACTATACATTTCTTTGTTAATATCATAAAGTTTTTTGTTTTGATTAGTTGCAACTTTATCAAGTTCAATAATTGCATTTTCAATTAAAACAGGATCATATTTATCTTTTAGATATTTTTCTAGTAATTCTTTTTCAATATTACTATTATTTTCCTCATCTTTCAAATCTCCAAGATATGTATATCCTAGTAATTCTGGATTCTCAAACATCTTGATGATTCTTTTTTGAGTTACTATTTCTGGTTTATTTGCAATCATGTTAATCTAATTTCTCCAGTGAGTAATTTTTGCATCATTCCATTTTTGATCATAATGTATTTTTCTTTTTTAGTTTCTAATTCTTTAATTTCTGAATCCATATCGTGTATAATTTTTCCTATTGCAATTTGTTCCTTTATTTCTGGTAAAAACACAAACATTTTTGCAATCATATCCATTCTAATCGAATCAACTGTAGATTTTGCAGTCATAGTCATAACTCTCTTCAAGAAATTTTTGGTGAAAAATAGATAGAAAAAATAACCATCCAGTTGATTATCAAAATCACTTATCATGTATACCCTTTGATGAAAATCAAATTTAGCATTAATGTAATGAAAAACTTTACCAATATCCCCATCTCCTGCTGTAAGTACTGCTTCTCCATCATAGGAATACGTATTGATCTTTTCCATTTTTTGGGAACGTACAAAAAATGGGAATTCTCCATTTTCAATTTGATCTTGAGTATTTTTTTTACCTGTAGTTATGATTGCATGATTTTGTATTTCATCCGTTTTCCAATCTTTTGGAATAATCCCAAGCGTGCTTAATTTTGTTCCTTGTTTTTTTTCAAATCCTGATAATCTTTTCTTTCCTGTAAGAAGTTCTTGTATTGTGCCTTCTTTGATATTTTTTTTCTTTACAATTATTGTTTGAAATTTATCTATTAATTGTTCAATATTTGAAATTGATTCTGCAATAGACAACTGTTCTTGAGGATCTATTGGAATCAGTATAGATATTTTTGAAAGTAATTTTCCATTTGTTAAAGCACGAGTAGTTTGTGAGCTTGTAGATATGATTTGTTTTCTTATATTATTTGAACGGAAACAATATTTCTTAAATTCTAATTCAAAAAATTCTGTTGTAGGTCTTGCACGAAGTAAAAATCCACTGAAAACAGTTTTTTTTACACCATCAAGAACAACAGATGATAAACCAATTTCTTCAATAGTTTCAGATGTACGTGTAAATAAAACATCTCCTTTTCTAATTTCAAATGCTCGCTGTTCATCATTAGAAACAGTTACTTTGCCATGAATATTTTTTGCATATATTGCAGGATTTGGATATACATCCATGTAATTGATAATAGGAGTTCCTTGACCGAAGAATATTTTTGCTTTATTCAATCCGTTCTTAAAATCAAAATGGTCTCCAATCTGAACTATTTTCCAATCTTTTGGAATGATTTTAACTTCCTTTACCATTCAAATCCCATTTTTTTCAAATGTTCATCTACTTTGTTAGTAAGCGTTTGAATTTCTTTAGAAATATTTGGTAAAGGAGTTTCATATCGGGTGGAAAGTTCATTTATTCTTCTGGCTAGTTTGTTTGAAATTTGATTCATTTCTTCATTAATTAAATTATGAATTGTAGATAACCACTTGTCATTTATGACTAATTCTTTGATTTCAGATTCAGTTAGGTCTTTGTATTTTTTGAATAAATTCTTCTTTAGTTCAGTATTCATATCTTTGATCTGTTTTTTGAGTTTGGATTCCTTAATCATAAAATCCTGATATTGAATCAATATTTTTAATTCGTCTGTAAAATCAGGATCATTTTTAATTATTTTAATTCTTTTTGTAATTGGATCTTTAGTTATATTGCCTGTTTCACTTTTTGCTTCAGATAACAGATCACCTTCACCTTGATTTTCTTCCACCATAGTTTGCATTTCCTGTTGAATATTTTCTAATTCTGATTGTAAATTATCGATGTCTTCTTTTTGTTTTTGAAAATATTTTTCAATAACAATATTTTTTGGAATTAGTTCACTATCCCATTCCTTTGTTTCTATACCTTTGTTGTTTTTAATATAAAATAATGATACCTTCCATCCGTTCTGGGCTATAAGATACAAGTCATCTTGCATTATATCTTCCCAATATGTCATTAATTGCTGATAGATATCGTATTTCTTAATCAGTTTTAATTTTGAGAATTTATCAAGAATACTTTCAGAAATATTCTTAATCAATTCCTTTGGAGTTGTTCCAATTTTTATTCCTGTTAGTAATGATAAGTTTATTTTTTCCCATTCTGTATACGTTTGATTAATTTTTTCAGAATATTTTTTAAATTCATCATGTTCAAAAATTGTTGGTTTTATTTCTGAATTATTTACTTTTAGCACTTCGTACTCTTTTCTTTTACTTGATGAAAATAGAACTTTTCTTATATTTGGATAAACTTCCCAATATCGACTAAGATCATCAATGTCTTTTTTTGGAATATCCCCTTTAAGATGGGCTTCAATATCTTGAATATCTTCTTCTTCTTGATTGTCTATGTATCTTGGAATGTTGAGATTATAGTCATTTTTTTCATCAGAAATCTCCGATACAGGAACCATTCTAGAAAATTTTGGAATCTCTATCTGATTGATAAATACATCTACAATTTTGTGAATATCTCTTGCTTGAAGTCTATTCTTATTCCCGTCTTTACGAAATCCCTTACTTGCATCAATTAGAAATATGCCTTTGCGAGATTCTGCATTTTCTTTGTCTAAAGCAATTATGCATGCAGGAATACCTGTACCATAAAACAAGTTTGGAGGCAAACCAATTATTCCTTTGATAAAACCACCTTTGATGAGTTTTTTTCTTATTATTGCTTCTACATTTCCTCTAAACAAAACACCGTGAGGTAAAATGATTGCACCTTTCCCTGTTCTTTTGAGAGATTTGAGTAGATGAAGTAAAAATGCATAATCCCCATTTTTATTTGGTGGAAAACCAAAATCATCAAAGCGTTTGTATGTATCATTTTCAGATTTTATTCCACCACTCCATGCTTTAGTAGAAAATGGTGGATTAGATACTGCAAAATCAAATTCTTTTAATTTTATACCATCTTTGAATTGAGGTTCACTAATAGTATCTCCTACCTCTATGGTAGCATATTCATTTTCATGAAGTATCATATTCATTTTTGCCATGGCTCTTGTTGCCCCTTCTATTTCTTGACCATAAATCGTTACACCATTTGGAGCTTCATGTGCTACTTTGAGAAGTAAAGAACCAGAACCACATGTAGGATCATAGACTGTTTGACCCCTTTGTTTTACATTACTTGTACCAATTATTTTTGCAATTACTTGGGATACTTCTGATGGTGTGTAAAATTGACCTTTACTTTTTCCAGATTGTGTTGCAAAATTTCGCATAAGATACTCATATGCATCACCTAGTAGATCATCACCTTCTGCTCGGTTCTTACTAAAGTCAAGGTCATCAAAAATTCCAATAAGATTAGAAAGTCTTTCTTGCATAGCTTTGCCTTTGCCAAGTTTTGCCTCATCATTAAAATCTGCATTATTGATAATTCCCTTTAGATCATTTGCTTCGGCAAGTTTTTTGATAATCTCATTAATCTCTTTTCCAATCCCTGTATTTCCAATAAGTCCAACCATGTCTTGAAAACCTCCCCCTTCTGGAATCTTGATTAGACCTTTTTTACCACTGTATTTGTCAGAGACGTATTTTACAAATAACAAAACAAGAATGTAATCTTTGTATTGAGAGGCATCCATACCTCCACGAAGTTCATCACAACTTTTCCAGAGTTTACTGTATAATTCACTTTTCTTAATTGCCACGAAAATTCTTAATGTATGAAGAAGATAAACTTAGTTATAATTTATTAAAAATAAAAAGAATACCTAAAGTTGAAATACCCATTATTTAGAAATCACAAAAATCAATAATGAATCCCTTCTACATCTTGAGCAAAAGATAATCCTTTATTACATACAGGACAATGCATTTTATTTTGACGTGAACGATCATGATAGATACAACCACAATTCAAACAAGCATGTACAGCACTATTGGGAATCATAAATTAGATTGTCAAACATTACATTTACGCATTTAAAATTAAATTTTGAATATTCTTTGTTAGAAATTCTTCCAAAAAAAAATTTTGAAAAGCGGACATTAGGTAGGCGTAAAATAACTGGAAAATTGTCCGCTTAGTGAAATAATTGCCTTTCCAACTCTCGCATGTCTCGTCTGATTGTTCGTGTACTCACTCCTAACAACAGTGCAATGTGGTATTGTTTTAATTCACAACGAAACCAAAGTCCATACACTGCAAATTTACGATCATCAGAAAATGCTCTCCCACTACTAAGTTGTCTACACCATCTCCTAAAACTTTCATCTAAATTATCATTGGTGATGTGTCGCGATTCTTGTAAGTATTCACAAAAAAATTGCTTGAATTGTGGAACACTCTCTAATGTTAAATAATTTGAGTATTCATCCACTTTTAGATAATTTACAAGTATTTGATTAAGTGGTGATTTCATTTCTATTTCTAATTAGTTGTAATTACATATTAGCATATTTTTGATTCAGATTATTTTTAATGTACAATATATGAATACTAAACTTATTTTTCTAATAGCTTGTACGTTTGTACATTAATTTAGTAAATTAGATTCTTGTTTACACTCTTCTGTCTTGGCTTTGATATTCAATACACTGTTTTGTTTTACAACAAACCCTTGATTATCTAATGTCTTGATCATTTGATTTATCTGAATACTGTTACCTGTTTTTTTACTGTACTCCTGTATGATCTTCATTACATGTATCGATGAATTATCCTCTGTTAGTTCCCAATACTCCTGCAAGTATCCTATCTCTGGACTTGCTAATTCTTCCCATTCTTTTCTTACTGTCTCACTATCTTCGTATTGACACTCTTTGTCAGGCAGGTTTAGTACCCATGAGACTATCTTTTCGCCCTCTTCTAGGGCTACTTGGTCTATGAATGTAGGATCTTCAGGATATGGCTTCTCTCTAACATTGTGGATTAAGGACAATCTGCTAGTATACATGGCATTCTTTTCATTTTCTGGGATTTTTGGAATATAATTCCCAGTAGCCCATATCTTTAGCTTATTATCAAACATTGATGAATCTTGGTAAAACCCTCGTTCTGTTTTCCTTTGTTCACCCGTCATTGTTTTGAGTTGTGAAAAGTCCTTCCACTCTTCAGGTACGTCTTGTATATACAAAAATGTGAGACCTTTGATTTTTGCACGAATGAAATGATCACTTAGTAATTGATCGAGTTCAACTGCCATGGCATATTCTCCAAGAATTATGACAAGAATTTCCAATCCTGTAGATTTCCCTACTCTTGATAGTCCATGAGTTAAAGAAATTCTGGGGTCTAAATAACAACCAAGTGCAGATTTTAACCCTGCTTTGATTCTTGCATGTTCTTTTTGAGGAACATTATCAAACATTATTTCAAGGAATTTTACAGGTTCATTTTCTTTGGACGGTGGAAGATAATTGTAATTTCTAAATCCCATATCTGCAATTTCTTCTGTTTCAATAATACGATGAGATATAGAATCATAGACTCCGTTTTTGAATACTTTGAGATTTTTGTTAGTTTTTGGAATTGGTTCTGCAAGACCCTCCAATTTGAACAGAATAGAAGAATAATCGGGTTGTTCCATTTCTGGATATTTGTTTTGTAATTCCCTCTTCAAAAAATCATTCATTTTTTCCAAGAACCCATTACTATTTTCAAATATTTCATGTGTGTTAACATCTGAATAAAATGATCTTTTTGAAATCATTTCTTGGGCTGTCTGAGTTCTATCTAGTCCTGTCTTACTACCTTTGGGTCTGCCAGTTTCTATTTTGATATCTTTCTCATAAACTTCGGAAATCTTGGATTCAATGTTTGACCATGGTCTTTCAGAATATGTCTCTGTATGTGCCCATTTGTCATACACTATTTTAATTTTATCTAACGCTTCACTCTCAGAAAAACCATCAGTATTGCACTGGATTGCAGACTGGAAGAAATAATCATTTGATGTTCCCTTTGTAGGGGGTAGTCCTTGCAGGAATCTATCCCGCAAGTTTTTGTAACTACTTCGATTATTCTTCTTTCTTGGTTCTATCTTACATTGTACGCATAATTCATCAATGAATTGGTGAAAATCTAAGCCTTTTCCATCCCAAATTCTATCTGTACCTTTGTTTTCATACGTCAGCATTTGCTGAGTTTCTTTATCTTGAATTTCTGAATTAATTCCTACGCAATAATGATCCACTCCTTGAACCTCTATGATCTTTTTTGATTGAATATTGTAATCAAATAATTCCATCTTGGATATTTTTCCAACAAGACCTATCACTGGAATATGCCATCCATGAGGAGTTTCTATTACCATGTATCCTTTAGAAATTATGTGTTCTGCAAAGGCACGATATTTTTCCTTATTATCTAAATCAACTATTGCTGTTCCAGTTCCTATCACTGGAATATATCCATAATTTTCCTCTTCTTTGATGACTTGTTTATGAAGTGTTCTTGAAGCCTTGTATCTAAAATCAGCTTCTTTTTGTTCATTTGGAATTGGAAAGCAGTTGAATCCATTTTCTCTTAAGAGTTTGATATAATGTTCTTTTTTAGTGATATCTAAAGTCAATTTTTAAAATCCTCCAATTCTAATATTGTTTCTTCATTCTGCTTTCCACTTTGTCGTCGTCTGTTTCTACGTCTATTTGCTCTGAACATGCAATGACAACAAGAACAAAACCTCTCATTGGTAGTAAGATAGTATCCGCACAAACAACAATATTTCTGTCCAGTATGGAATTCTAGTGTTTTCTCACCCTTTATTCGAAAACAATTTCCATTACAATCAGTCAATGACATCTCTCCCAAATTCACAGGATGAAACAAATTTACTTTCAGATTTCTGTGCCATACAAATGGGACAAGGATCAAAAATTTTGTTTACTCCTTCTACTATTCTTCTTTCATTACATCGAACACAATGGACAAAATCAGAAATTAGACCGTGTAATTCTTCTTTGCACCAATGACAAATTTTTATCATATGGGGTATAGGGATAATAGGGGTAATGATTGCCTCAAAACACATTAGGATAGGAACAAAAATTGCAACAAAAAACAAAAACCACACTGGAAAATCTGGATTTTTCTCTAAAGAAATTATCTAAATTTGCATTTGATATTGATGATGAATCTAGAATAATTTTAGGTTTAATTGCAAAAAATGGTCCATCTACTGAAACAAAAATTACTAGTTTGGGAATACGACGTATCTATCTTTCAAGGGAAAAAATTCGAAGACGACTTTTATCAGCAGATCTTAGCAGTGGTTTTACAACTATCAAAAAAGGAAAAAAGATTGGAAATCTCAAAGGAAAACGAGAAAAATTTTTCAGTTTAACTTTCAAAGGAATATTGGCGTCTCTTTATGAAACTAAATTGAGTGATAATTATTGGATTAAAAACTATATCACAAATATAGAAAAAATAACAAACAAAACAATTTCAGATTTACTTTTAGAAAACATGTATCATTGTATTGTTCTACATTTTCTTCTAAATGTTAAAACAAGAGGTTCTTTAACAGATTATAATTCGTCACAAAAAGATGTGGACTCCAATTATTATTCAAAGGGATATTTACATCACTTGGTTTTTTCACAAAATGATATTCAAGGAATACCTTCTGGATTTCAAAAATTATTTGCTAGTTCTGCTATAGAATTTTACATTCAATGTACAACTATATCTAATCTACTTTATGACTTGAAACTTCCCTCAAAATTTCTATTAAAAAATAATGATCATGAATTTTTTAAAGAATCTGATAGGGCAGAAATGGAAAAATCTCATTTTATGATTTTATTTTTTGAAGATTGGATGTATACTATTTTTGATGTTATTGGGAAAACCTTTGAAAAAGTATTCAAAGAAGATCCAGATCATGATGACATTGAAGAATCATTTAACATAAGTAAAATCCTTGAAGATTCCCCTACTATAGAAGCATTATCTAAACAACGATACTTGAAATTGAATCCTCAAGGGAAATTTGATCGTGCTCATACCCTACTTATCCCAAAACCTATTTCATCTGATAGATTTTTTAAAAATAGTATCGATGATTGAGGAAAAATAAGCAAAAAAGTGAAAAATCAAGCATGAATACTATCTAATTCATACTTGAGTTCATCAATATCTACCTGTGTGAATCCCTCTGGAATTTCATCTGGATTCTTTCTTAGTTGTCCTAGCAAGAGCAAAAATAGCCTTTTTTGCATACTTTGGTTCTTTTTTTCATGCTCAGAAATCCTTTTTGTCTTTCCTTCCAACTCTAATTCTTTCACTTTGACTCTTGACATGTCATCTATTGTCAGGTTTTGAATTGCCAACTTGTACTGGTCAAATAATTCCTCCAAAATAGGCACGTAATAGGATGAATCTGTCATCACAGCTCGATTCTCTTCATCTTTGTATGTGAGATGTCCTACTAGTCTTTCAGCAGTTGCCATTTTGATATTTGGCGCATTTTTTAGAATTGTCAAGAATCTCTTTCGAAACGCATGCAAAGTCATCTTGTCGTATCTTTGGTATGTTGTATCCTTTGGATTTCTTCTTCCTGCTTGTACTAGGGTTCTTCTTATTGTGGTATAGACTGCAAATTGCCCCATTGGTAAGAGTTCAGTTCCGTTATGATTCTGAGATAGAAACACTGGAGTTTCTGGTGTGAATATCTCACCTTCTAGTTGTCTTTTTGCATGGTATTTTTCCAGTTCTTCAGAACATTCTGGAGTACAGAATGTCCAATATTCTTCTATGCTTCCTTCATAGATACAGAATGCTTTGCAACCTAGTGGCATATCTTTGAGATGTTTCATTTTTAGCTCTATGATTGCACCTACTCTAACTCCAGTTGAAGATAGAAACAAAATTAGTGCTCTGGTTCGTATGTTCTTTGCAACACTGAGCATTTCTTGAATGTCTCGTGTTGTATAGGCTAGTTTTCCAGTTCGCTTTACTTTCTTTGGTAAGAGCCTTAGAATCTTCTTCCACTTTAACTCAAAGTCATTTATCTCAAAGAATGCCTTTAGTGCAAAGACTCGTACCCCTCCTGAATTTGGAGATTTTGTAGGATCTGAAGTTTCTGCCATGATGTAATCTTCAATGGTTTTCTGAACTTTGTCTTTGTCCTCCATTGAGAGCATATCGTATTTTTCCTTAGGATAGCCTGACCATTTCATAAAGTGGTCTAGGTATTGCTTGTAGACCTTGAAGGTTGCGTCAGATTTGACACTTTTTCTAAACAATAGCAGGCTTCGTTGCATTGCTTTAGTTTGGTTTTTAGGGTATTTTACCCCCAGTTTATTGTCTGCTTTACGGATAGTATTGTTTAATTTTATTTCCACTTGATTGAACAGCCGATTGAAGGGTCAAAATCTTTTTCAATTTTTTCTCCAGATATCAA
>ENA-OREN01001475-OREN01001475.1-marine-metagenome-genome-assembly--contig:-NODE-1475-length-27405-cov-5.799693_pt1 | contig 27405 bp, 29 predicted proteins | sample MGYA00248624_ERZ508555 | MGnify/ENA primary metagenome ERZ508555 (study PRJEB26222, sample SAMN06267773) | marine metagenome | isolation source: Saanich Inlet, British Columbia, Canada | place...
TTTGTACCCACCAACTGCGACTGGCTGGCCTTCAGGTTGGCAGCAACGACCCTCTCTGCCTTGACCGAAATCCCACGCCCCTTCAGGTCTTTAACATATGTGTCGGCAGCGTCAACCTCGCCCCACTTGTTTCTCGACATCTTGTCAGCCTTAGACCCCTTACGAGGCTCTCCTGCCAACTGGGGCATCTTGATCCGGGGGATACCTTTGTGTTGGGCACAGAACACGTTGGTGCCTGCGACGCTGACTTTGCAGAGGTCATATGACGGTGCTTTCTTTCCTTTCTTCTCGGCATCCCGTGTGATCTTTTGTAATTCAGTCAGCATGGTGGACACCTGCTCCACCGATTCCAATTGGACAAAGCGCCCCGCCGCCAAATGTCGCACTGCGTTCTTGACATCGCTGGTGACAACGGGGTCGCCCTTGGTCCCCGCACCGCTCTTCTTTTTCTTGCCGCTTACCGGTCTCCCACCGGGATAGCCACCGGGGGCACCAGTGCTGTTGCCACCCGCCTCCGTGAAGCGACCGATCTCGTCATGGTAAGGATTGAACTTCTTGACCCGGCCACTTGCCAGCGAGCCGGTCATGGCCCACACCCAGTCGGGGATTACGTCTTGGGCCTTGTAGAGATCGCCCTCAAACATCTCCAACTGCCTGACATCACTAGCCAGCCCCTCTGTCATACCGGGCGGTAGTGCATCGGCTTCATTCTTGTTGTCACGCCAGCCTGAACCAGAGCCACCATGGGTGCTCACCTGCTCCACGATCACCGTGGTAATAAGTGCTTCGGCGTACTGGCCGATGCCACCTCTATCGTGACGGCTTACCCGACCAACAGATTCAATGCGATCTACGATGCGGTAGCGACCCTGTGAAACATGCTCGGCGGGGCCGTAGTCATCTCTGACCCACCCGGTCGCTGTTGTGTAAGTGTCAATCTCGTAGAACGAATTCTCGCCAGAGTGAACTGCTTTCGATCCCGGCTTCACTATCACCATCACTTCAGGACGATCTGCGTACTGGTCGTCGGATGCGAACCCGAGCGCCACCGCTGGGTCAGACGAATAGGCAGTAAGAGGGGTGACATAGGTGCTGCCGATGGGTGCAGTCAGCAGGTGGGAATCGGGATCAATGTCAGTCATTCCCCGATGGAGGAGTGGCGCATCTTCTGATGCCTGTGAAATCTCTTGCACCACTTTGTTGACCGTATGAATATCACGGGCCATGTTCTGCTGATCTATGGCAGTAAGACCTTCAACGTAACCGGTGGCATACGCCTCGTTCATATTCAGGTCGGCGTGCCTATCGTCCCCTCCCTTTGCCTTTGGTGGGGTTAGCCCCATAAGGGCAGCCGACGCATTACGCATCTGGTAGTTGCCCTCCCACATTCCCCAGTGGGTAGACCCTTCTTCGGCAAATCCAGCACCACGTTCGTCCGTTACCGTTTCATCTAAATCGCCGTACTCCACTTTGTAGTGGCCGGGGAATTCTTGGGTAACAGCAGCACCCTTGTTTTGAAGTGGCGAGTCCTGAAGGTCCGATCCAGCCCAAGTGAAACGGTCAGTGTCCCCGCCGTAGGCATCTCCCTGAGCGGTGGTAAAGCGACCGGCGGCATCGTGATACGGATTGAATTTAGCGAGTACCGATGGGATCGGCTGGCCTGCCCCTACCGCCTTGGTGAACTTCAGGAGAGTGGCTTCGTCCCTAGCCGATTTTGGAGTGATGAAATAGACGTAGCCCTGCCGCTTAACAGCCTTACCAATCTCGGTTGGATCAAGGTACACACTGGCATCATCACTGTACGAATAGTAGAGGTTGTCTGCTTTACGGTGCTTAGTGGTGAACGTGCCAAGGTCAAAGTAGCCCAGTTGATTATGAGTACGGGCTAGATCGGCAGCCTTACCCTCTTTTTGCATCACCACCGCTACATCAAGAAAGACCCTCATAACCCCGTTCAACTCGCTCTTCCACGCCCCAACATGAGCATTTGGCTGGGCCAGAAGATCAACATTCTTCTTTATGTATTCTCTTACCAGTTGCGGCCCCCGCTTGGCCCATGCATCAAGCCCGTAGTCCTCTTCCTGTGGTTTATGAATGGACACAGCAAAACCAGTGCTTCTAAATCGGCCTCGCTTTTGGTCAAAAGTGAACCCGCCTTGTGCATGGGCAAGCGCAGCCATATGCCCAGCGGAACCCCGCATTGAGACTGGCATTGCCGTGATAGTGATGGCACTACCCGCTGTTGTGAATCGACCCTCAGCATCATGGTAAGGATTGAACTTGCTGACTTTTCCTGAACGCAAAAATGCTGGATCAACAATCAACTCACCTTCGTGGCCGGATGCGAATTCAACCGCTTCACGAGGAATCTCATATGCAATCGCTTCACCGTATTCTGCTGCGTGTCCTTCAGCCGTGGCTACAGACACCGGCCCCAACTGTGCTCTATCAATTCTTCCAACAAGATCACTGTCGTCACCCCGATACACCGTGATCGTTTCAGGCACCCCCCTCCGTGCATCTTCTCTCAGATCAACCAGCAATTGGTCAATGTGTTCTTTAGTCAGACCAGTCAAATTGAATTTTAGTTCAATCTCCTCAATCAACCACTCGCCATAATTGCCACCCTGATACTCGGCTAGAAATGCTGCTCTAGGAATACCCTCATGGTCTGCCGTATCCGAACTGATAGCCAACTGGAGAAATTCTTTAGCAGAAACCTTGTAGCCATCGGCATCCCTTATTACACCCCCTCCCGGTCCACTGGTGAACCTCCCCAGTTCGTCATGGTAAGGATTGAACTTGCTGATCGGGGAGGGCAGTCCCAATGCTGCATAGGTATCTGGTGTGCGCTTGGGCCAGTCTTGGTTGATGTCGGTTGCATCCAAGTTGATGGTGAGGGTTGCCTTCTCTACCGGGAAAGGATCTCCAGTGGGGAACTCCTTAGGAGGCGCCACTGTGGCAGTGAATGAATCACCGTTGACAATGACTTCTCCCTCAACGAGACAGCCAAAGCCCACTGAACTCAAACCAACGATGGAACTGACTGGCACATCTGCCCGTAGCAAGACTCCTCCACTAAAGGGGCCACCGGCAAACTCCTGCGACCCCCCGGCAAACGCCTGTGCCTCTGGACGAGACACCGACCACGATGACAATGGTGATGACTGGCTACGGATCGTCCCGCCCGACTGCATAACTCCCTGCACACCCCTGAACAGAGTGATGGTGGGGCTGTCGCCAACTGTTTGCTTCAGTTCGTACTGGGCTACCCGTTGGTTGGCTGCCAGTACCGCCTTGTGGGCATCACCCAGCAATCCACTACGGATAAAGGTATGAGCAGCCGTTTCGACACTGGCTGTGGTCATAGTAGTACCCGCCAAGCGTCCCGCCGTGCGAGTCCGTTGTCCAAGCCCTGTGGCACGCCCTACTTCCGCAATAGCATCCTGAATCCCTTGATAGCCCTGAAGCAGTATCTCAGGATCATTGTTGGCGATCACCCGCTGGGCTATCTCACGGGCAGCGACAACATCCTCCCGTGAAGTGTTACGAAACACCCGGTCTGCAATTTGCTGGTCGTCCCAGTCCTGCATTTCAGCAGCCGACACCTGTACGGCGAGTGCGTCTGGCTTGCCGTCCCCAGCAGTTTCAGCCCACAGGTTGTTCTGCTCTGCTACGAACAGTTCCGGTAAAGGTGTCTCCGGCTGAAGCGGCTTACTTGTAGCCCTCCTCGACACATCCCACAGCGTCGTCCCCGGTAGCACCATTTGCCCCGCTAATTCAGCCCCCTGTAATCGCATGGCGGTAGCGCAGGCTGCCCGTTCATCGGGAGTCATCTCATCAACGATGGTCTTAGCGCCCAGTTCTTTGACATCTCCACGGTCTGCGTCACTGACAGCAACGAGTGTGCTGTCAAGAGTGATTCCGACCTGCGATCTGGGGTGTCCCCTCACAAAATCAAGATCGCCTGCGGGAGCCTCCCTAAGCATCGTCTTTTCACGACTACTAAGGGATAGGGCTGACTCCACCAGCGAAATAGTCAGTTCTCGGTTGGCACCCAGAGCACCACCGCTGATGGTGGCTGCCGCATCAGCAGAACTGAACCTGCCCTGAGCATCATGGTACGGGTTGAACTTGCTTACCTCTTTGCCTCGCTCTTCTAGCCATCCGGTGTACCAAGCACGAACTGACGGCATCTCATCCAGTGTGGTACCTATTACTTCCAACTGCTTGGCGAGTGTTGTAATCGTTTCCAGTGCCAGCCCATAGCCCTTTGTGTCGGGTGCTCTGCGCCCTAGCAGGATGTATGCAGCAAAGGACTCAGCAAACCACTCTGCTTCATTCGTTGTGGCATACCTGCTGACCTGCTGACCTTGTATACGGCCTTCTGAATTGCGTTCGGGTGCTGGCCGTGGCCTTATACGGCGCATTTTAGTCCCCGGCAAACCGGGATCAAGGGCATGGCCCAGTTCATGTATGGTTACAGAGAATGAGCGAGCCAAAAGTTCTGACCAGTACTCTTTGCCTGCTTCAGTTACCTTGGGCACATATTCCCGTGGCACTGAGCGTTGCTTGTCAGGCGATATCCATTTTGAGTCATTAAGGATTCCTGACACAGCAATCATTAGCGGATTTGAGGACTTTCCGTACCCACCGCGCTCAGTGGGCTTAGCCGTCCAAACGCCCGTCACATTCATGTTCCATGGAATTTCATAAGTGACTGCTACCCCTTTCATCCTGCTCAATGAATACTGGAGCATCTCCCACTCCGCAGGCTTCAACACCTCTCTAGTTGTCTCTAGGGCATAAGCGATGCCTTGCAGCGTTGCTACAACTTCATCTTTGTAATTAGGGTGCTCGGTCTTTTGCCAAGACTTGAGGCTCTGGCTCTGTGCCTCTGTAACACTGCGCCTGTCAACCCGCACCCCTAAGTTTTTCTCAATGTAGTTGCGAACTTGAGCGGGAGTAGTGCCGTACCTAGCATCTGCCTCTTGCACTCCAATCACTTTGGCGTACCCACTGGGATACCTTGCAACACCTTCAGCACCTTGGTTCACAGACTTATCTGCGCTTGTGAACCTGCCCTCTGCATCGTGATAGGGGTTGAATTTGGTGACGGCCTCAAAGACACTCTTACCTACATGGGTGAACTCCAACCCCATCGCACACCTGCACTGTGGGTGAACATCAGCGGGATGACGAACCGGTCCAGCATCAGTAATCCAATCGCCATTTAGAGGGGCCAGCGCCCCGTCCATTGGTCCACAGATAGGGCAAACCCGCTCATCAGCAGCAGTAATCCACACTCGCTGTGTATCAAGTGGCAGCATTCCACGCTGCTGCATCTGCTCCCAGAACTTCTGCTGCCCCAAGTTCATCGCCTGAGCAACCTCTGTTCTAGCGATCATGGTGGCCCGGTAGTCCAGCAGCCGCTCTGTGTACTGCCTTACCAATTTCCCGATCTGCCGCTGAGGCAAACCACCACCGATCAGTGTCTGTTCGTAATTGGACACGGCAACTGAATGGTTTGGAAGGAGACCCACATGACGCTTGATGTTCCTGATCAACTCGTCCCGATGCATCCCGGTATCAATGGCATCAGCGATCAGGTCAGCCAGTGTTTGCACCGTTTTCTGGTTGATCCCGGTGATAGACGTAGCCGCAAACTCACGGGCACTCGTAATCACACCGGGCTGTGTGATGTCCCAGACGTACTCTGCCTGTGCCTTCTGGGCAGTTATCGTGCCCGCACCTTTGACAGCCTGCTGAATGACCTGAACGATCTCGTCGTAGTCCAATTCCAACTGCAAGATGCGGTCAGGAAGATCCTCTACATCAATATCACCGTCCTTGAACTGGCGCATGATGGTAGGTAGATCACCCGTGCTGGTGACTTTCTTCACGGCTGCTAGAAATGCACGCCGGACTTTGCCTTCCAAAGAGTCGGCATAAGAGTTCAGGGCTTGGAGCAGTACCGGCCCACGATAAACCCGAGGCGGCATAGTGACTACTTCTCAGGTGGTGGTGGTTTGTTCGGCTGGGGTGGTCCACCCGGTTGTGGCTGTGGCTGTGCCACCGCCCCACCTCTCTTCGTGCGCTCTGGAAGGCTTGCCACACGCCGGAGGTAGTTCTCAAGTTCATCATCTGGAAACAGAGGCACACCAGCACCAGCAAGAACCTGAACATAGTTGCCAAGTTCTCCAAGTGGTGGAGTTTCGATGTCGCCGTATTCCAGTGACGGCATCGCCTTCTGGTCCATCCCGTTCAACTTGAACAGGCGTGGAATGGCGTACTCGTTGAACGTCGTCCTAATGATCTCCAGCCACGTTCTGAGTGATGTGGCGAACAGGTCAGTCTTGTCTACAGACAGGGCGAAACTGCCGTGCTGTTGCTGGCCCAGAAGGATGAAGTCGGCTAGAACGCTGGTGGCAATCCTTTGGTCATAACGCTGAATGATGGTGTTGGTGTCGAACTGCCGTGCCCCACCAGAGGACATGAGTTCCAGCCTGTACAACTGGTGCCCACCATCATCGTAGATAGACGGCAGGATCACGCCCTCTTGTGCATCCCGCCGGATGTTGGTGATCATGGTCTTGTAGTCCTCGAACACTGTCTTTTCTGATGCTGATGCATCACTACGCATGATCTGAGGATCGACATACATCACCGGGAAGCCCGCAAGATCCCGCTCTACACCGATGGCCTCCACTTCTTCAATGCGCTTTTTGAAGTAGTAAGGGCGATAGGCAGTCCGCAGAATCGAACGGCCCTCTGGGTTGTTCTTGTTAGTGGATGTGCGGAAGAGCAAAGCCTTTTCCATAGGAATGTCCACAAGGTTGTAGTAGGGAGGTGCAGACTGGCGCATCCCGAGGATGCCACCCTTCTCGTCAAAGATCCACTGCATCCTTGTCTCTTGCGCCCTAATAGGCATCTTGCGCCAACCGATAAGACCGTCGTCGTAACGACTGCGGTTCATAGAGTCGTCCTGTAGCGGCCCCTTACGGTGCTTGTAGACAATCTCATGGAACGACCAGCCAAACACCAGCATGGACAGGATCTCACTGATCAGGTCCTCCCACGAATGGCTCATGTCATGCATACAGGTGTCGATGAAAGTTGCTGCTGCCTCATCCTTGGCAGACTTGCTGTGTGCCTGCACTCTCCAAGCCACCTGTCTGACCAAACGGTCAATGGCATAGAGGATGGCTCCGACTACAGGGTCATTATCCCGCATCTCCCGGTACATCTGGTGTGCCCGAAACCCGGACAGTTGCGGCAGGAACTCTTCCTGAATATGGCCTGATGATCTACGCAGACCACTAATACCCACTTCTGAGAAGGGGCTGTCCTCAAACTCGTAAGGAATGCCCTCGCCATCTGTCTTGGCAGGCGTGCTGTTCCCGGTCCCACCGATACTCTCAGATGATGGCACTTGTTACACTCCATTGATTACGACTACGGGCAACTTGCCTCACCGTATCACACTAGGTTTAGAATCAATGCTGCACCGCTGGCTCAACTGGCAGAGCGACTGACTCTTAATCAGTAGGTTCCCGGTTCGAGTCCGGGGCGGTGCACTAATGGTCTAGGTAGACACAGTATTCAGCAGACACCCCGTGCTTGGGGTGAACCATCAAGAGCCACTGTGACGGTCGCCCTATTGCCGCCAACTGCTCCTGTGCGTAGGTGTTGTCGCTCTCTGTAGAGCCGTTCACACGGGCTGTGATGGTGTTCAGGGTCATCCGTGTGGGCTGATGCCAGTGGCCAATAATGACCTCGTTGAACTTTTCCGGTACACCACCTACTGCCCAGCCCCAAGTCTTTTTTGCTAGCCCGTGGACAAGGCCACCTCTAATCTGGTCACCGTGGGCAAGAAGGAAGCCGTGTTCCCCGATGTTGTCCACCGCATACCACATGCGCTCATCTTTCTCCCACGGGATGAACCATGACAGGCGCTTCTCCTTGTGCAGTATTTGACGGCAAATGTTGTACAGCATCCTGTCAGCATTTGTTTCTCCGTTGTAATCCTTACGGGAGCGACCACCAAGCGAGCCGTGGTTCCCAATTACACCGACCACATGGACCTTCTTGAATATGGTCAGCATGTGTTGTAAGAAGTTGCAGAGGATGCGGGGTCCGTCCACTGTCATCTGCTGATAAAGGGAGGAATCAATCAAATGGGCTTGGCCGGGGAATATCTCCTCCCCTTCCACAATGTCGCCCAGTAGGTAAACCCGCAGTTCGTGGACCGGTGTGTTACCCCGATGCATTTTGACAATGGACTCAAGTTTGTCTGCGTACCGCTCAATGCGCTCTTCACAAACCACCGAGTTGTAACTTGGGGTTTGCTTGCCCAACTGCCAATCAGACAGGACTGCTACGGCTACTTGTTCTCCTGCTTTGCGCCGGTCACGCTTGGGTGATTTGACCGGACTGAGGGTGAGTCCTGCTGCACTATCACTAGCGGCCCTGAAAACGGCATCGACCAATTCTGAGTTCTTGTGCTTTTCTTTCTGAAGTTGGCGGGAGAGTCTTGCAGATGTGCTGCGTAATTCAGCCACTGTGGCCGCTTCATCGAGATGTTCTTGGAAGTTAGCCATACGATCATCTCACCACACTAGGCGGTGGGTGGCCTCTTACGCCATCCACGCAATGTGGTAATGCTGACCTCTATGCCCATTTTGGATAGTGCCTCTGCGACCATGCGGACTGAATAGGCTGGATTAACAAGGGCTTCCACAAACTCAGCAAAAGATTCATCCCCTAAAGTTTTGTTGAGATCAGTCCATTTTCTTGGCGCTGCTTCAACACCACTAAGTGCTTCATTGAATGTCGGAATGGCGCTGACCCCTTACTTGTCTGCTATGACGACAGGCACACTAGTCCTCTAACTTACCAAGCCGACGACGAGCAAAGGTGGTCAACACTGTGATGGCCGCTGCTATTGCCGACACAGCAGCAGCGTGCCACGCTTCGATGCCGTCGATGGTGCTGGCTGCCACCAAGGTGCCACCTGCACTCTGCACGGCTGTCCAGATGATGCGTTCTATGAGGTCACGAAAGTTAATGTTCATGCGGATCAGTCTAGGGCATCCCTAAACTCAGGCAAAGGCGCTGTTGTCCATTGTTCGCCACGGGCTTTCTCTCAAGCCGATGTTGGCTGGGCTGAGTGTTGGCATAAACATGCGCCGACGTTCCGACCAAGCCAGCGCCCCGGCGATGAACGTGTCCGGTGGGTGCCCTGCCCCAAAGAGGTCTTTTTGGGTGACGTACTTGTGCTCGTTATGGGCGTAATCAATACGAGGGCATCGCATAGCGTCCTGTTCGATACCGGCGATGTATTCGGTAAACGTGGCTTCGCGCTCCCTACCCCGTAGCACACGGTCGGTGACCATACGCCGGTCATAGGTGATGAGGTCATCCACAACATCTCCCAAACCGGTTGCATCGTGGATGAGTTTTCCCCCGTATCGCATAAGCCGGAGTTCGACATCGGCAATCATGGCGGGCCACGGCTTGCGCCCGGTACGCATGAAGGCGACCTCTACCCACGGGTTGACATCTGCACGGAATGTGCGGATGATCGTCCAGTCTCGCTCCTTGGCCCAGTCCACCCCAGTGACGTAGGTGCCTTCCTCCTGCGGCTCTTCGATAACGATGTTCTCGTCAATATCTCCATTGAAGTGACCCAGTGTGATGTCGAACATCCGGTCAACATGCACTGTGTCAATGGCACGCCCTTCAAAGGACGGCTCCTGTAGGTCATACTCTGTGTCCCACATCGTCTTGGACACTTCGTATCGCTTGCGTTCCACCATGTCCGCAGTCAGCCACCCGTGTGGCTCCAGTGACTCTCGCCAGCACCACTCATATACTGGCCACCCCTTGCTGTTTGCACGCCGGAGTAATTCGGTCATGGTGCCATCGGGATACTGGTGGGTGCTAGAGATGACCGTATGTGACCTGACCCCCCGTGCATCCATTGGCTGGCCCTGTGCAGACTCAAACAGTTCTATCTCCATCTCATCGACCTCATCTAGCCGTAGTCGCTGAGGGTGGGGACCACGAACAGACTTCTGGGATGCCATGAGGGCCAGAATCCACGCTCCGTTGGTTAGCCGGGTATTGAACCGGGTGGGGTCACCTTTCAGAAGGTTCACTGGAGCACGCTCATAGGTCCACGCTTCATGTGTGACCTCGTGCACCCGCTGTGACTGGCTAGCAGAACCGCCTAGCACGGTTACCTGCGCCCCTAGGACGGTTGCTTCCATGATCGTGAGCATCCCCAACATGGTGGACTTGCCCCCGAACCCACGGGATGCCTTCCAAACCCCTATGGGGCTACGACAGAAGTACGCATCTGCAAATGCCTCAAACGGTGCCTTGTGTGTCTTACAGATACGTTTGCGGGGGATCTCCATTCCCCACACAGCCTTGATATACCACCAGAGTTCCTCGTCGTCCTCAGGTGGTCTTGCTGCTAGGGGCATCTTCTATCTCGTAGTCGCATATTGGACAGGTGCCTCCTGACCTCTTCAAGATCGTAGGGCCGATATACCACTCGCAATCGGGACATCTAACTGGTGGCTTACGAGCCACCGAGGTTACCTGCAATCTCAAACATCATCCACGTTATCAGTACCAGAGCGGCCCCAATGACGACCGCCATCAAGGCAACCGCTCCAAGTGTCCTGAGGTCATCTTCCTCTTTCACTGGCATGACTCACACGGCTCCTCATCGCTGTTGACACGGCACAACACCTCATTATCGGTGAAGGGGTCGCTGTACTTCGGGCCGGGTGTGCTCTTCAGGCTCGGTTGTTCCCTCAGCATCTCCGGTGTCGGCACCGGATATTCCCAATTCCTCGTCGTTGGCATTTTCATCCTCAACTATCTCTGCATCCACAATCTCTTTGGTGTCCCCCTCAATAGCGCGCTTCAGAGCCTCTATATACTCTGACTTATCCCCGTCGGCCATGATAACAGTCTCTCTTGGGCCGGTACTAATGTCCACCTTCTCGGCTACGTTCAGGCCAAAGAGGCGTTCCATCCTGTCCATGACGCTAAGTGCCGTGTTGATGGCCGATGTCTCCCCGTGGTTAACGTCCGGCCACACAAGCATGAGCATATGCTCAAGCCGCCCATAGTGGATACGTCGTAGTTCAGAAGCATTCTCCTGTAGGGAGTTGTGCATGGCACGGGTAACGGCCTTGTGAGCACCACTGGAGGTGGCGTAGTTCAGGTTTTCAGCAATCTGGGCATAGGAGGCACCGGCAAGTTTCAGTGCCATGGCCCGGCGCTGCTTCTCCCGTGCCGACATACGGGCACTTACGGGTACAGGTGCCGCAATTACAATCTCCTCCCCATTCTCCCCGTCATTCAGTATCTCCCCATATACCGGTTCATCGGCGCTTGCGCCGCCGTCGGCAGCAGAGTGCCCTGCTTCTTGGTATTCACGCTGTGTGGGGCGGATGTACATACCATTTTCGTCTTTGCCTTGGTGGGGAGGCACCCAATTGTCTGGCATCTTGATTCAAACTACTACGTTATTGGCCGGTCCACCCAACCCCGGAGGGCTACCAGACGAATGGGCTTGAGTCCCGCACCAGCAGAAATCCCCCTCTACAAGGATCGTTGCACCCGAGTGTGTAAACGAAAACCCCAGAAATTTCAGAATGAATTTCCCTCTGTCTGACGAACCCAGAATTTTGCATTTGGAATCGGGGGCATCTACGTTCACTTTCACCTCAATTGGCTAACAATTGGTAGGGGGGGGGGAGTTGGCTACACGCCTAGCAATTGAGGGGCGGGGGTGCCTGCCTGTCCGTGGGGCAAACTCTGGCCTTCTGTGTAGAGCACCTCTGCCTGCACACTGCATACGAGGCTGTCTAGCCATGTTTCTTTGATTACCGGGTCATGTAGGTACTCTTCTCCTGCTGTCAGGTAGTCAAGCCTTGTCCTTGCTTCTACTAGACCCACTACTAGGCCCAGTAGGCCAGCAGGAGCCGGGTTGTAGGTACCGTGGGCTTCTTCTCTTAGTTCTATTGCATCCCGGCATCGTTGTTCTAGTTCTAGCGCCTCACAGGGGCTGCTGGACTGTTCCCCTACACCCAGTACGGCTAGATAGGTGGTGATTGCAAAGTGATACCTTGCTGTTCCCCCGCATAACCGCTGGTCAAGTGCTGTATTCCAGAGTTTCTCTACTGATGCGTAGTAGAGCGGGTAGGGGCTGAGGTGTACCCCTACATGCGGGGGTTTAGTGACTCTTCTCCCCCGTTCCACCTGTATGCCCAGTGCAGCCTCTAGTTGCTGTCTGTATTCGGTGCTCATAATCCTGTTTCCCCCAACTAGCGGGTGGATAAGTGGCAAACGGGTAGCAACGGCTACTCTACTTCATCCCTTCCCGCCGAATCAACCGTACATTCTCTAATCGTTTGTGTGCGTCTATGTAGACTCCCCTGTGACACACCCACCCCTGTACCCCCTTGCCTTGTTTGTTGTATATCACTAGAGAGTATGATTTCTTCTTATGTTGATAATGTTTCATCCTCCCCCCGAAGATGTGGTGGACTACCTAGGTTCCGAACCTGAGCGTGTGTGTGTCATGCAGGGTGTGTGCATTGAGAACCCGCATGTTGTTGTGGTTACTGATTACATACCAGTTGCTAATAGTTCTTCTTCCCCCGAACTTACGTTTGAGGTCAGGAAGCGTGACCTGAGGGGAATCGACTACATCGTGGGGTTTATGCACTCACATGAAGAATCTCTACCTGATCCTTCTCCCGCCGACCTGCTGGGGCTACCACTGGGCACTGTCGGTGCTGTGTGGTGCGCTGGTGCTATTGAGTGGTACACACCCAGTGGTGCTGCACCTATAGACGGTGTGATTAGTCGCTAGCGCCGATTATTACCGGAACTACACCCTCTTTGACTTGTGGCTTTCTATCCCACATTCCCTGTAGCAGTGGCTTGATCCACTCTTCGTATACACCGGGGATCTCTTCTGCGCTGAACATGGCACACAACTCTTCATCACTACGTTGAAACAGTGGCTCTGTGTGTGCCCATGCGATGCTTTCTACATCTACCGCATGTGGTTCTAGGCACCACCAGTCTGTCGTGCCATCATCACCCCAATCAGCCATTCCGTATCCCCTTAGCCAAAAGAGTTCGTTCTCTTCATCCCACGACAACCGTAGGGGAATGGACCAGCAGATGTATGGCCTAGTTCCTACAGGGGAATCTCCCCTCCTTATCGCTGCATGATGCAGCGCACATCCAGCACCAGTGGGAAAGTCAGGTGAGTTGCTGAACACACATGCTTGCCCATCGGGACGCAGTGCTGTGTTGTACTCCGGCTCTGCCCATGGCAACCAGTCCCGCCAAGTATCCCTACGCCGCACAAGCCACTCCACCCCATAGTGCTCCCACACATCAGGGGCCAGCATCTCGGTGTACTGCTCTATTTCTTCTACTTCTTCCTCAAGCACGTTCGCCCCAATAGCGCAACAACCATGTATTGCGTCACCATGGATTCCCTTACATCCCACCCCCCAAGCACACCCATATCCAGACAGCATGAAGTCCACATCAACCATCACGACTATCTGCTTGCCGTCGTGTTCTGCTAGCACCTGAACCCACCGCTTTGGCATAACTCTCCTTTAACGCACAAAAGACATCAACCACAGGAGAATAGCGTTGTGCTACTCCACCGTGGTTGATGCCTTTTAAGACTCTTGGAAGGCGCTACCGGCGCTTCCTTGGGCCTGCCTTCTTCTTCGTGGCCTTCTTCTTGGTGGCCTTCTTCTTGGTGGCCTTGCGCCCCTTACGGGCACCCTTCTTGGCCTTGCCGCCACCACCGCCTCCGCCACCGGAGCCAGCACCCGATACGACGATTTCCTCGTCCTCGGTCAGTACGTCGATTTCAAAATCCATCTTGATTGTCACCCCCTCACAATGAGTAGATACAGAGACCCTACTCATATGAGCAATGAAACACAATCAAAGTATTGCTTCTATGTCAGCCCACCGGGCCTGTGTTTCTTGGCCTTGTCAGTGTCGATCTTCTCTGCCCGCTTGCGTGCCTTCTCACCCTCAATCCCATCGAGATTCCCGAACGCTACACCCCGACGCACTGCTGCATAATTGCGTACCCAGATGATCTCAGTGTCTACAAGGGGGTTCACCTTTTCGCACACCCCCTTAGCGGGGTTGCCTCCATAGATAAGCATTTTCTCTGGCTTGAGTTCATCGCAGTTGGCCTTCAATGACGTTGCGGCTGCCTTCATTTCCTTCTCGCTGTTCTTGTCCATGGTCTGCATTGACATGCTCACAACGGGTGCTTCACGGGGTATGCCCATCCATGAAATGCTCAGTATCGCTTCTGTGTCCGCCATGATTGCCCTTGGAATCACCCGTACCCCTGCCTCTTGGAAGTAGCGAGCAAACCACTGGGCACGATAGATGGAGTAAATCTGGAATGTCTTGGGGTCGTCCCACCATACGGAGAAGTCAGGGGTGATGGCCATGGTGATTCCCCTGTTGATTACCTTTGCTGTGTAGTAACTGGGCTTCTCCCACCAGCCTTCAAACTTGAAGTCGTAGGTGTAGAAGCACAAGATGGCTCGATCAAACGGGAGACCTGTTGGGGAGGCAAGCCCGTAGTTCCAGATGTAGGTGGTTTCCCCATCATCTGTTGAGGCTTCTGGTCCACCCCATGTATCCAGTGGCTCAGGCAACGCTTCCACAAGCATGTCTTTGCGGATCTTAGGAATGTCGTATGGGTTCAGGCCCATCTCGAAGTATGCCTCGTCCGACAGTTGGAGAACACCTTGTAACTCAGCCTGTGCTGATTCAAACGTGTCTGTAGTGGAATCGGTTGCCAACCCGGTGTCGGCATCCAACCCGTCGTCTAGGTCAGCCGGGCCAATCGCTGTGCCACGAATAGCATCCATGGCATCCCCTATGGCCAAGCCTGTAAGTGTGGTTGCCTCCCCAGCGATACTGGAAACTGTGCTGGTGATGAGGTCAATGTCATCTTGGCTGTATCCAGTGCCCATGGCTGCCTCGGGCAGGCCACCAAGAAGTTCAGCAAGCACCGTATTGTCATACTCAGCCAAATCGTTAGTGCGGTTGTCGGCTAGGACAATCCGGGCTGCCTCTTGGTCGTCCACATCGACCATGACCACGGCAATTTCTTTCCACCCCAGTTCCTTGGCTGCCTTGAAGGTGTGATTGCCCGCCAGTATCTTCTTGGACTTCTTCTGCACCACAATGGGGCGGTACTGCTTGTTGGTTTTGAGGGATTCAGCAATTGCTTTGACGTTCCCCTTCCGGGGGTTCTTGTCATAAGTCTTGAGGCTGGTCAATGGGACCAACTGTGTTCTCTCAAAGAGAATGTCACTCATACTGTCTCCTAAACTCCAGTCGCTCTCGCTCGGACATGGCTCCGGCTACACCGTGCTGTAAGTGTGCTTCGATTGCCCATATCCGGCAATGTTCCAGCACCGGGCACTCCATGCACACCTCTTTAGCCTTGCGTACACACTCTAGGCGATCACAACCTAGTGGGTGGCGGTTACAGCGAGTACTACACCGATGCTCAAAGAACAGATCAGTCTCACCAACGCAATTAGCAAAGTCAGCCCATGTCAGATCGCTGTACGAGTCGTCCGTAGAGGGCAATGGAGGCAGCGTCACAGAGGTCTTGATCACCTTCCACAGTGGCGTAGAGAGAAGGCCATCGAAGTTGTAGGGATCTTGCAACCTCGTCTTTGGTTGCATTGCCTTTACCCACGACTTGCTTTTTCCATGACGAGACATTGGCCCCGTGGGTTTCGCATCCCCAGTCATGCAGAGCACCCTGAACAGCACCCGAGGTGAATGCCTGCACCATGGTGGATCGAAACCCGCCCCTGCCCAGCACTGGCCATTCCACATACGCTTGTATCTGTTTTGTGTCTGTCCATGGCAATCCGTGTAGAAAATCGTGAGTAACTGTCCATGCACCAGCACATGCCTCTGCACCAGTTTTGCCGAGTTTAGTGACAGCCATGGTGTGAAACTTGTGACCCCAAATAGCGACAAAGGCAACCCGCTTGGATGCTGCGTCAACACCTATGACAATCGGGTCTGTTGAGGCTGGCCTTTTCACCATGGCTCTGTTGCTCCTACCTCTATTCCCCATGCACCCCAGCCCGGTGTTGTAGCACGGGCGAACAACTCGATCTTTCTTTGGGTAGGGAACATCTGCTCAATACGACAGCGTACCTCGTCTGGCTTTGCACTATGTGGACCACGCTTTTGGCTTATGTGGGGGTGGTGGGGATCGAACCCACGATCTCCGGGTTAAAAGCCCGTGGCCTTACCACTTGGCTACACCCCCGAGGTTATGGGCAAAAAAAAAGGGCACCCAGCACCATGGCCGTAGCCACAATGCCGGGTGCACACAAGGTTGTCACTCTTCTGGTCATCCTTTACTCAAGTCGGCTTCCAACTGTGCTGCTGTTACACGACGACTACCAAGTTCTATGGCCTTGGATGCCATCTCACAGAACGTGCGTAGTTCACCGGTACGGAACTTATATCGCTGGCTCCCCTTGAGGACAACACCATCAGTTTCAGCCCGCTGCAACCACATGGTGAGTTCCATCCCCCGACTGTATACCGCATTGGCATACTCCATAAGGGTAAGCACACTGTTGGGGACAGGTGGCTCTTCCCTACCCATCAACACACCTGTGTACTCCCTAAGTTCATCTCTCATTTCATCAACTGTGGGAATGCCGTCCCCCAGCCTAAAGTGTCGTACTGAGTTCAACGGCCTGCTCACCTGTTCTGGCTTGTCGGCAGATGTGTGAGTAGGAGCAGTTGTTGAACGCCGCACCCTTACCACTCTTACATTCATCCTGAACCTCCGGTAGTTCACCATGGTCTATCGCATAGTTGAGCAGCCCAAGGATTTCTGTAACTTCCTTTACGGTTTGCTCATCCTGATGGACTTCAAACTCTGCCCATTCTTGATTTGACTTGTTCTCGTAGATAACAACCGCCTTGTCAAGACCAGCAGCCATGAGATATGCCTGCACCTGCTTGACATGAGCGGGCATCACCCCGCTTTTCTTAATGGTGCTGAACTGGCTGGTGCCCTTCAACTCAAACATCCAGCCTTGCTCGTCATTCACGCCGTCCATGGACCCAACGAGCCGGTATTCCGGCATAGCAACCTTGACTTCCACACGGCTGAGTATGCCTGCGTTCATAAGCATCAGTTGCCAGCGAATGTGCCGCCAAGTCCCATCATTAAAGATGTTCTGGAGGGTGGGATTAAACCACTTTAGTTGCTCGACCCCGAAATAGCCGAACACCTGTTCTCTCTGACAGCGGTACAACTGTGATGGGTGGAACGCCTCTGCCCGGCTTCCACCTCTGGTAGCCAACTCAATGAGTAACTCTGCTGCTTCTGGGTGCTCCACCACCACCCCTTCGCCATGGTTGGCAAGCCAGCCTGTGAGTTTGGGAGTGATCTGAGAATGTTCCCGTGCAACCCTGAGCATCTTCTTTAGATTTGATGGCATCTTGTCTCCTTCATTGGGTGTGGGTCTAGCCCCGATACTTCTTCTTCAACTTCATGGCCTTGGGTAGCACCATGTCTGTATAGGGGGTGAGCCGGGAACATCCAGCCTTGCCCCCAGCGTCCCCCTTCACATCCTGCTTGAACACACGCAGGATGCCCATAGGTGTCCTGTACTCGTCATAATCACTAGTGGACTGGATTAGTGAGGTAGCCATGCCTCGCCCTCCTTGTGGTGCTTGCTGACAAACCAGTTCTCACCCACGAATTCCCAGACCTCATCACCCACTTCGTCACGGTGGAATGGGTCCATGCTTGTCCCCCGGATTCCATTGGCGAGTTTTGGATTCATTTCGTTCAGCAGGTTAAAGAACTTCTGGCCTTCTCTCCATCTTGTGACTTTTGTGGAGTGGTAGCCATTGAACTTCGACATGAACTCTGTGAATGTTGCTGTCATCAGTAATCCCTCCCCCTGAAACCTTCATGGGTGTAGGTGACACCACTCTTGACATCATTCTTGGCTGCTGCCAGCATCCGCTGGATGGCTGCTGCCACCTGCTCTAGGAATTCCACTGCACCTTCTGGCTGGGTCACTGGCGGCTTACTCTTGTCTCTGTAACTTCCACTAGGGGCGAGAAGGGCAGCCAAGTCTTGAGCGAAAGTGTCAGCCCTGAGTGCTGTCATTAGTGATGGGGTTGGGCTTGCTGAATACTTGAGCAGTTCCTCTTCCGCTTCACCGAGCCGGTTCTTGAGGATTGCTGCTTCTGCCCTCTGCTCTTTCAAGGCTAAAGCCGCCTTTTGACGGCCTGTACGGGCAGTTTCGCCGTTTGCTGCACTGGCCTGCAACCTGTCGTAAGCCTGCTTCTTGATAGTTACTGTTTCTGCTGCTGCCATGACTATCCCTTCTGGACAACCCCAAAGAGGGTTATCCCGTTTTTGAATGTGACTAGGTAGACGGCTTCCTTCCCGGCCATGGTGGCTTCACGCCAGACCGACATAAGTTCTGTCGCCTTCACTGTGTGGGTCTTGTTCGCATCCTTGATCTCGTAGAGCGTCAGGTCATCGGATGCGTCATGCTTGATGCGTAGTGCACCCGATGCTGGATGTGCCTTGGCACCCAGTTCCTTGGCTTTCTTCTTTTCCGTCAGTCTCCCTTCACGTTGTCTTGTAGTTGTGGGCCACGGGAGTACGAGTTGGTAATCTCCTTCTTCAACTTGCTCAGGCTCATCATGTCCTTCTCCAGCCTCTCCCGAAACTTGGCGAACCCCACGGTGTGGTCGTCCTCCACTCCAGCAATGTTTAGCCACCACTTTCTCCCTTCATGTTTGATGTGTCCGTCGATGAGACCCTGAGTGATGGCGAAACCTGTCTCGTCAACTGCGCCATCGTTCAGTGTAAAAGTAAATAGAACGTCCTTGGCAGGAGCGGTCAACTTGCTCTTCTCAAGTGTGGCCCGGACCTTGTGGCCCAGCACCTCGTTGATATTGGCCTGCTTACCTTCTGAGTCAATAACCTTCCGGCCTTCCTTGATGCGCCCTGCACGCCGCAGGGCAACACGATGGCTGGCATAGAAAGGCAGTGCCTTGCCACCCGGCACCGTTTCTGGATCACCAAACATCTGCCCGACATTGAGCCGAGTCTGGTTGATGAAAATAACAGCGGTGTTGGTGTTCGCTGTTGTCAATTTGCGGAGGCCAGTAGACATCAATGCTGCCAAACGGGCGGGCTGTACCGATTCACCATGCATCCGCTTATTGCTCTCGGCCTGTGGCACCATGGCTGCTACCGAATCCCACACCAACAGGTCTATCTCACTCCTGATAAGAACCTCTGAGACATCCATCGCCTCTTCGCCAGTTGTTGGTGCTTGGTAGATCAACTCGTTGGTGTTCACACCAATCTTGGTTGCCCACTCCGGGTCATATGCGTGTTCAGTGTCGATGATGGCGCACATGCCGCCGTCAGCCTGACACTCCGCTATTGCGCTCAGGGCTATGTACGACTTGAGAGTGCTGTAAGCTCCGAAAAACTCTGTGAACCTGCCCCGTGGAATTCCCCCACCTAGTAGGTAGTCAATGGGTAGCACCCCCGTGGGGATGGTTGTGACCACAAGAGACTCGTCAGACCCTAGGTGTAGTGTGTTGGTTCCTAAAGCCTTGTTGATCTCTTTGGCCAGTTCCTTGGCTGTTGTAGTTTTGGGCATCACTTCCTCCTTGGTGGGCGATGGGCCAGTCATCTGCAAACCAGCACCATCACCCACCTTGTGGGTCTGGCCTAGTGGGTGACCTTGAGCGGGTAAATGGCCTGCACGTTGGTGACCTTACTGATGGCCTGTGACAGCCCGTCTGTGCCTGTGAGGTGCCATGCACCAGCAACGTCCCGCAATGCCCAGCCAACCTGCTCTTCTACAGGCTCTATATCCCAGCCCGGTGACACAGCAATCTCTGCACTTGGTGTTTCCACTGCCGGGGCAAACTTCTGGGCTTTCGGTGCCTTCTTGGTTGCTGCCTTCTTGCCAAGTGGCAGAACAACCTTGTCATCTATCTCTGAGCCATGGTAGTAGTCACGGATCAAGTGGAGATCGCCATGGTAGCGAGGGTCTTTGTGCCCCTGTACCAAATGATTGGCTCCCCTGCCTGTAACTGTGATCGCCCATGTGGCCGTTGCTGAGGTGTGCATGGTGATCAGCCCTGCCTTGTGCAGATTCCGCAGCACAGCATCCTTCTCGATCTTGGCGGGTCGGGTGCCCTTCCGCCTACCGAAGGTGTCGGGGTACAGGCTGTACAGCGTTTCGTACAGGATGGAGCGACACTTGCCGGACTCACTGGCAATCCTCCCGCTCCACTTGTATTGGAGGATGGCCAGTATCAGTAAGCCGGGCTTACTGAATCTGGCTGTTCCTGTTGTGCTGGATACTTCCATGGTTGTGGCTCCTTATTGTGGGTAAACACCGAGACTTTTGAGTGCCCCGGCTTCTTGTAGTTGGCGAAGGATTCCGGTGAGTTCCCGGTCTTTCGCCCACTTCTTGCCACCCGTGACCGCACGGGCGGGACAACGGGATATTAGTTCCTCAATGCTGTCGAATGGTGCATGGTCTGCGACACATTCTGCCGCCTTGCGGCCAACCCCTTTAGTGGACAACAGCCCACGCCTGATGGAATTGGATTTCAGATTCATCTTCCATGACACCCCCGACTCGTTCACATCTGCTGCAAGAATACGGATGCCCATGGTTCGGGCCTCCCTGATGTACTTCTTCTCCTTGGGTGTGCCCGCCGTGGTTTCCAGCAGCGCAGCATGGAACTCCAACGGGTAGTGAACCTTCATGTAGGCCATTTGATAACCAAACAAGGAGTACGCCGTTGCATGGGCACGATTGAATCCATACGCAGCAAACCCCTCAACCAATGCCCACGCTTCTTCTGTACCCTTCTCGTCCAGCCCCGCCTTCTCACACAGGGAGTCAAACTCCGCCCTGTGCTTGCGGAAGATAGCGGCCGACTTACTTGAGTACCCGGCCACCGCCCGCTTACCCTTGACGGCTTGCAGGAAGTCATTGAGTTGCTCTACTGGCATCCCAAGGTCACGCAGAATGGCAAGCACCTGCTCTTGAAACACGGGCACACCGTAGGTCTCTTCAAGGTGTCGCTTGAAAATGGGATGGATGTATTCCACCGACGATGGATCAGCCCGGTTCTTGAGGAACAGGTCTGTATAGCCATGGTCTCTAGTTGCTGGTCGGTACAGGGCATTCACTAGAATCAGGTCGCGCACTGTCTTTACTTTGACCTCACGGCACCCCTGTGCCGCTGTGAAGCCCTCCAACTGGAACACCCCTGTCTCGGGTCGTCCTTTGCGTAGGAACGTCATGGTGGCCCTGTCATCCAGTGGTATGAACGATGGGCTTGTCTTGCCCAAGAGTTCCAAGCACCGTCGCATGGTGGTAAGAGAACGCAGGCCCAGCAGGTCAATCTTCACAAACCCTGCATTCTCTACGTCATCCATGGTCATCTGTGTGACCGTGGTCCCTGACGATGGGATCAGCATGGTCGGTATCCAATCGGATACCAGATGGTCGTCTGCTGCTATCACGAACCCTGCTGCATGTGAGCCGGGGGATCGGCGTACAGGAACACCTGCCAACCCTCGAATGAGGTTCGCATCGTCAGGTCGGATCTTGTCTAGGTCATGGAGGTTCTGGACCTTGCCCAATTCTCTGGCGAAGTCGTCCTTGAGTTTCTTACGCATCCCGGAGATGTACTGGACAAACAGCCCACCTCGGCCTGTTTCCTCGTCATAACCCAGTCGGTTGTAGGTGCCAATCTGGATTACGCCAAACTTGTTGGACAGGTAATCAACCACATCATCCCGACGAACATCCTCAATGTCTAGGTCAATGTCTGGTGGCCTGATGCGGTCGGGGGTCAGAAACCGATCAAAGGTCAGGTTCCATTTCAATGGGTCAACCTGAGTGATGCCCAGCAGGTAGCACACCAGTGATCCAGCAGCAGACCCTCTCGCCATCACCAAGATATTCTCCTCAGCGCACCACTTGACGTATTCATGGACGAGCAGAAAGTAGTCGGCCATCTTCAACTTGCTAATGGTGCTGAACTCGTACTCCAGCCTCTCTACATACTCAGGGAGTTTTTCGTACATTCCATCGACCAACTCGTCACGACACACCTTCCGCAATTTGGCCATGGGGCTTTTGACCAATGCAGGAACGTGGTAGGCGTAGGTGTCAAGCATAGGGAAGCAGACTTTGTTGAGTTCCAGCAATTCACTGTAGGAATCATTTGATGCCTCCCACACAGGGACTAGTGGCCCCCGATAATGCTTCTTCACCCATGGGGTGCTGGCCAAGTGGTAGGAATCACCGGGGAACTGATAGTCCCCGGCATCACCTGAGTACGCCATGGCCTTCATCATGTCGTGTAGGGGCTTGTGGGCCTTGTCGCAGTAGTGGCAGTCCTGCGTGACGATAGGTGGCCTTCCTATGGCCTGACTGATCCTCAGCAGGGCCATGGCCAAGTCGTCATCTGTCCAGCCTGAGTCCTCACCATGGTCAGTGTGATGGTGTTGAATCTCCACATAGGTATGTGGGAACCATCCAGCCAGCATCTTGGCTATACGGGTGGCCTGCTCTTCCCCATCGTTGACTAGAGCCTGCTGAACCATGCCGAAGTAACAGCCGGTTAGGCAAGCAATATCAGCAGTGGCTCCCTCGGCTGCCATTGCTGCCAAATCAGATAATCCGATCCGTGGCTTGTAGTGATACCGCTCCCGTGTATGCGATTTTGTGCACAGTTTTGTCAACACCTGATAGCCCGCTGTAGTTAGGGCTAGGAGTGTGATGTGGTATCTCTTGGCCTTCTTGTCCTCGGTGTCATCCACTAAATAAGCCTCAAGGCCGGGGAAGGGGATGACACCTTGCTCTCTTGCTGCCTTGTACAACTGGAAGCAACCACTCATGTTGCCATGGTCTGTTATGGCCAGCCCCGGCTGCTTAAACCGGACTGCCTTGTCCACCATGGTGGAGATGTCAGCCATCCCGTCTAGGCAGGAGTACTCACTGTGAACGTGTGTGTGGAAGAACGACATACAGCCTCACATTTCATCTGGGTCAAAGAATGGGTCGTAGACGAACGAGTCTTGTAATTGGTGCCGGGCATCCTTTTCTTTACCGATGCGCCGCCAGCGATAGGTGACCATGGTTCGGGACTTGCTGGCCTGACGCATAGCCCAGTCCGTAATGTGTTGAGGGCACCGGACCATCGACATTCCCGATGGGCTGATGCCCTCCAACCACCACTCCGACCGTTCGTCTGTAGTCAGAACTAGCCGACCACACCTACCGCACACCAACGGTTTCGGTGGTGGCCCCGTAGGTCTGGACTTCCGGCGCTTCCGGCGTTTGCCTTTGTCTTTGGGCATCGGGTCCATCACTTTTGCTGAGTCGGTATCGTTCTTCAAACGGGCACTCAGGGTCGTAACGGTACAGGGTTCCGTATTCCGAATCCCGAAGTCTCAAGATGGTGGCACCTTGATCCTCTAAGGCTCGCAAGACATAACCCATGGTTCGGGGGGAGAAGTTCCCCACTTTGTTCAGGATCTCGGTCCACGCCGTTGTCTTTTTGCTCAACAGCATTTCGGCTACATCGTGCCTTTTGGGGTCACGCAGTCGGTCAAACGGATTTGTGATGTTCTGGTCACTCATAGGGTCCTCATTTCATTGAATGTGGGGGGGGGTGGAAGGGGCATGGCCCCAACCTCTGTAGCCGGGTTGGCAATAAGGCTACTTACACAATGTGAAAGGAAAAACCATTGTGGAGGTCAGAGCCGTGCCGGGGGGCTGCCTGTGGATGGGAGGGGTTGGCAGCCCCCGTTCTTGGTCTATGCTTCTGCTGCTTCGATGATGGTGTCAATCAGTGCCTGCTTTTTCAAGCCTGCATGGTCAACCCCAACTGTCTCGGCCAACTTGCGTAGGTCACGAATACCCATGTTGAGAAGTTCATCCTCGTCTATGACGAGTTCCTCATCCACTTCCTCTTCGGCACTTTCTTCGTCAGCAGTGGCCTCATCGCCTCCTTGATGTTCCAAGACAATCTTGATGAGTTCTTCCACAGACATGGTGTCTGAGGCTTCTGTGTCCTCATCCCAATCTTCTGCGATTGCAACAAGTTCAACCGCTGCTGTTCTCCCAATTGCTTCAAGTTCCCCGACGCTGTAGTCCTCCCGATACTCGCCATTCGGGAAGAGATCATCCTCTGAGTAGTTTCCCCACTCACTGATGGACTCTTCATCATCGTCGGTGTCAATGTCATCGGCATCCCCCATGGTAATAGGGGCATTTGTGTCGAAGGGGTCATCCCCCTCCGCAACCCGGCGGGCATTCTCTAGCACCACCGCCAAATCGAACAGGTCATACTTGTCTGTGTTGACCTTGGTCGGACCTTGGGGGGTGACATCGTAGGTGGTGTCAAGCCCTGTGCCGTGACGATCCAACTCGTAGTTACGGTCAGTGACGGTGCCGTACTTCTCGTACTTGATCATCAGTAGGTTGGCACAGGTCTTGGCCAACTTGAGGGGGATCACACGGTCATTCTCTATATCCAGCGCATTTGTCAGATAACGGAATGACGGGCGCACACCATCGGGCAGTATCTCGTCTGTCACCATGGGCATGAACTGTTTGTTTTCGGCATCGTAGTATTCTCGATAGCCGAACCACTCTTCTGGATCGGTCAAGAAACGAACGATGACACCATCCTCACCTACATGCTTGATGTAGGTGCCTCCTGCACCACCAGCACCACGCTTGAGTGAGGCTTTAACTGCCTCAATGGTGCCTAGTTTCTTGCCCATTACCGCTGGGCGTGACATATGTTGCTCCTTCTCTATGGATTGCTGCTTACATGAATTCCACACCATAACACCCATTGATGCCGTAAGTGTGGATTACTCGGGTTCATCTTCGTTCTGGCTTTCAAAAAGGGCTGCACCCGCCAGAATGTGCATAACTGAGTCTGGGTCCATCCCAGTCATCATGGCGATGTACCCAATTGACCGGCCTGCCATCAGGGCCAAAAACTTGCACACTGGTTCTAGCCCGGCACTCTCACTGATCTGATCAATAGCGTTTGCCGCACCACTCTTGTTGCCACCGACCACCATGGCGATGATCGCACCCGTGGCCCTGATCAAATCGAGTGTTGGCTCATCTGACGGATAGGCAAGTTCACGGGCAAACTTCTCCTTGCTTTCTTTCCCTGCCGTCAGCAAAGTCAACAGGGACGCTTGCTCTCGCTTGTCCCCTGATTCCCTGAACAAGTCCAGTGCCAACTCTTCGTGGCCATTGTCCATCAACTGATGGATGAGAGACACCACCATGGCCATACCCCCGAATACCGGGACTACGAATCGAGGTGTCCACTCATCCTTGCCCAATTGGAATCGAAAGCCGATAAGTGGGTCGTCCACCCGGCCTTCCTCTTCCATCCATTGGGCTGGATCGGTTGAAACGGAAACGCCGTATTCGACGGTTACGCCCTGAGTCAAAAGGGTATCTGCCATGGCAACGATGCTACTGGATAACGCTACGCCGCCCGTGGCCGACCCGGCCGCACCTTTTCTGAATACGCCTGTAACTCTTGCATGTCGCCATGGCTGTACAGATTGACCTTCGCATCTTTCTTGCCAAGAACAACAAAGTGACTAGGTGCCTCCACCCTGCCGTCTGCCTTCCATCGTTTAAGTGTGCGGGTAGACCGGTCTACCTGTTTGGCTGCCTCACTGATGGCGAAGTACTCACCGGCATAGGTATTTTGCACCCACTGGGCAATGGTGTTTAGTTTGCTGCTTGTCATTGTTCTCCTTCCTGCTCCCAATCATAAGGAGCCTTCTTCTCTGGTATAACACGGACATGGCTAATGGGATAGGTGTCCTCGTCTGGGCACATAGCATCCAGCAGTAGCCGATCATCATGGCACCACCGCTCGTACAGTGTGCCCAGAAAGAAGCCAATGCCTATAAGCCCTAGTGGGGCCAGCAACCACTCCCACATGGGACTGGTCATCTCCATCAAGCCAATCATGCCTGCTCCTTTGCTGTAAGACGGACGTATGGCTTGCGGGGCACCTCGATACTGTGACGAGCCAAAATGGTGGGGTCAATCCGATCCCGCATCACCGCATCTTCCAACAATTTACGGTCAAGCACCCTCCTTGAAATGGTGTGCCATTTGGTGTCACCAATCTCTTCGTGCAAAGCACTTTCGTCAATGTTGAGTGTGGTGGACTCAACCTTTGTGCCTGTAATGGCCATTCCCCCATGCTCTATACGCTGGGTGTCCAGACTGGCACCGTCAAGGTAGTTGATGACCTCCTGCTGGGCTTCTTTGTACCGTTTCTCTGCCACATCTTTCTCTTGCTTGGCCGTGTGCAGGGCTAGAAGTAGTTGGTTGCCTGTCATTGTTGCACCTCCTGTGGTGTAAGCACCTTGCCTAGTTTGGTTTGGGACCAGCCATCTGGATCACAAGAGAATGCCTGCTTGCCGATTACAACCACATCACCAACCGACATTGAGCGGTGCTTCTTGTTGTGAATCCACTCTGTTCCATCCACATGGTTCATCTGTCGCCAAGCGAAATTGAGGCGTTTACCGTACACCTGATCCAGTTCTTCTAGCCCTTTTGTAAGGTCGGGCAGATCACCAACGGGCAGATCAGCCACCTTGGCGAGTTCGTCTTTGGCTGGGTCGTAGCCCCGACTAAGAATGTCGTAATACCCCTCTCTACAGAAAGGTGAATGCAGCCGATAATAGATAGCGATGGTTTCAGGCATATGGAATCTCCTCCTCTGAATTGTCCCACACTTCCCCGGCGTAGGTCGGATCGAACCAGTCAGGGGCACTGGGTGAGTCGGGATACTCCCGATCAATCCGTGCCTGCTCGTTGTACCAAGCCCTAGCGTGGTACTTGCAGCGGGGAAACAGCCGCCCATCCCGATACCTCGGGAAGTGCAGAACCTTTCCTACACAAGCACCCACACCGTTGGGGCGATAATTCACGCACTCATTCTGTTCAAGTTGCATAATGACCTCCTTCTAAGGTCTAATTTTTCTGGATGTGAACATTCAAGTTGCTACTTACAACTTTCTAGTTTGATTATCCGCAACACCAGATCATTGAGGGTTTGTGCGGTTATCAGGTCAGAATCGCTTCAATCATCTGATCGAACTTGACCTCTACCGGGTCACTCATCTGCTGCCTCCAGTCGGCCCATTAGAGCCTCCATCTCAACAGCCATCGGGGTTGTCGGTTGTGTCTG
>ENA-OREN01001477-OREN01001477.1-marine-metagenome-genome-assembly--contig:-NODE-1477-length-27372-cov-4.066679_pt1 | contig 27372 bp, 28 predicted proteins | sample MGYA00248624_ERZ508555 | MGnify/ENA primary metagenome ERZ508555 (study PRJEB26222, sample SAMN06267773) | marine metagenome | isolation source: Saanich Inlet, British Columbia, Canada | place...
GTCTTTACAGAGGTCTTATGAGGCGTGGTGCAGGAGATGAACTTGCTGCTGGTTGTGCAAAGAGTCAGATGTTCCATAATGCATCCCAAGCAACAATGTATTTTTGATTTTTTAATCCAAGACCTTAAAAAGTCTGTAATTAATTTTATTTTATGAAAATCCTTATTGGATCTCCAACGTCAACTGGAATTGGTGGAATATCTACACACGTTCAAGGATTAACTGGTTTTTTAAAATTACAAGGACATAAAGTAGAAATTATTTCTTCAGAAAATACATTTACCATACCTATTAAAAAATTAAAAAATCCAAGCTTTATGCTATCAGCATTTGTAAAAAGTGCATTTAAAAAAAATTTTGATATCGTTCATGCACAAGGACCTCCTGCTGCATTTGCTATGAAAAATGCATCTGGAAAAAAAGTTTTATCTTTGCATGGAATTCATTACAAACAAGTAAAATTATTACATGGGAATGTTGCAGGAATTTTAGCTGAAAAATATGAAAAATTTGCTTTAAAATGGGCAGATGTAATAACCGTATCTTCAAAAGAAATGTTAGATTATTACAAACAAAAAGGGTATGATGTAACATTTACTCCAAATGCACTTGATATTGAAAATCTACCTAAAGGAGAAGATCGAAGATATAAGAAACAAATAATTTACGTTGGAAGATTATCTGAAGAAAAAGGAATCCTTGATGTTATTGAAATGAGTAAAAAATTACCGGAATCAATTGATTTACTAATTTTGGGAAATGGGCCTGAAAAAGACAAAATTGAAGAAATTTCAAAAAATAAAAAAAATATTCATTATTTAGGTTCAAAAGCAAGAGAAGAGACAATTCCTCTCATCAGAGGATCCGATCTTTTGATTCAACCTTCCTTGATGGAAGGCGGAATAAGTTATACTTTGTTAGAATCTATGGCTTGTCATACGCCAGTGATCTGTACAACGGCAGGTGATGGAAAGGAATTTTTTAAACATTTAGAAAATTCATTTCTAATAAAACCCGAAAATCATTCACAACTTTTGAATGCAATTGAAGAATTATTTTTAAATGAAGAAAAAAGAAAAAAATTATCTGAATCAGCATTCAATTCAATAAAAATATTTAGTTGGAAAAATATTGGTCAAAAATATCTAGATTTGTATGAATTATTAATATCCTGATAAATTAAAATTTAAAGAGGGAAAAGAGTGAAACAATATTGATTGAACGATTTGGAAAAGAAGAATTACAGGCAATTACAAAAACATTCAAAAATGCTTCATATTTGTCTGGTTTTTCAAATAAATATCTAGGCGGTGAAGAAATTCAAAAATTTGAAAAAGAATTTGCAAAATTTCATGGATGTAAATATGGAATTTCAGTAAATTCTGGAATTTTAGCATTATTTGTTTCATTGAAAGCATCTAAAATTAGCAATAAATCTAATGTTTCTGTACCATGTTTAACATTCACATCTACTACTTCACAGGTTTTAGCAACTGGTGGAAAGCCTAATTTCATGGATATTGATAAGAATTCATATTGTATGAATCATGATTTTTCAAAAAAATCTATTACACATGCAATTCCTGTTCATCTCTTAGGACATCCATGTAAATTAGATATGATAAAACAAATGAAAGAAAATAAAATTTTTGTGATCGAAGATTGCACTCAATCAACTGGAGCAAAAACTCAAGGTAAATCAGTTGGTTCTTTAGGAGATTGCGGGATTTTAAGTTTCCAGGAAACTAAACATATTACAACTATGGGTGAGGGTGGTATGATTATAACTAATAATGAAGAATTTGCAAAAAAATGCCGAATGATTCGAAATCATGGTGAATACTACAAAAATGACTCTAATGTGGGATATAATTTTCGATTAACTGAAATGCAAACATCATTTGGAAGAATATAATTAAAAAAATTACCAAAACTACTCAAAACATTTAAAAAAAATGTAAAATTAATTTTTAAAAATTTACCTTCACAAATAATTCCACCAGAAATTCCAAAAAATATGGAACATTCGCTAATGATTTTTGGTTGTAAATTTAACTCAACACGTGCGGGAATAACTAGAGAAAAATTCTTATTAACTTTGACGAACAATAGAGAAAAAATCTTAGAGAATGAATCTGTTTCTGATATAAAGGGGATAAATTTTCGACCTGGTAAAATTATTAGTGCAGGCTATAATTCAGTACAATATAATTACCTCTTTACAAGAAATATGCACCTAAAGAAAAATGCTCTATTGGTGAAGAGTTTGTTAAAAAAAGCATTTTTTTTGATATTCATAGATGGAGAACTAAATCTGAAATTGATGAAGAACTAAAAATTATTCATAATACTTTAAAAAATTCATAAGAATTATTTTAATTCTATCTTATTAATTAATTCATAATTAATTTTAAAAATTTTTGTTTTATAATTGAATCCATAATCATTAGAATCAAAAATTTTAGTCATGAATGGGAATTCATCTTCGTTATTATAAATATCCATTAATAATTTATTATCATTTTCTATATCTATTATTAAATGTGTAATGTTATTGTCTACAGATGATTTAATTAATTCATCTATTGAATTAATGTTATTTATCTTGATAGATGTTACATTATGATTAATTGAATTTCTAATTGATTTCCCATTAATTCTATCATCTAAATAATATAATTTAAAATCTATAAATTTAAAATTAATATCTGTAATTTCTAAATATTTATTTTCAGGCAAATAAACATTTACATTTTTTTTAGAATCACTTAAAATTTTAGCTAATTGGAATGATTCATTTTCATGATTGTTATCTATTTTTTCATTTAGATAAATGATTGATGAAATAATTATCCCAATTAAAATTAATGAAAATATAAAATATTTTCTTCTTCCCGTAAAATATTCTAATATTTTTTTAATAGTAAATAATGAAATAACACTAAAAATTGGATATAGGAAAAAGAAGTATCTTCCATCTTGTAATGCAATTGAGTATGCGTAAAATGTTGGTAATGACATTATGATGATACTTGAAATTAAAATATTTGTTTTAGCATTCATATTTTTTAGAATCAAAATCGTTCCTAATGGAACAAAAGCAATCCAAATTGGAATCATGTTCCAGCCTAAATATTTTGGAAAATTTTCTAATCCTTGAATGATAAAAGAAATGCCTGAAATATTCCCTGTTTTTTCAGGATCTATAGTATGGGTTACAATACTTTGTGCAGCTCTACCAAACATACGATCATCCCCATAAATCGAATTTTGATGAATTATCATAGGTGTTAAGACAATAATAAAAATTGTTAAAGCAAGAACATACTTGAAGATATTTTTTTTATTTTTTCTATTTATAATTAAATACATTAATGACATTACAAAAAAAAGAAAAATTCCTTCTGATCTAACTATGGTTGCAAGTGATGCAAATCCAAAAGATAAAAAAAGCATTTTTTGTCTTGAATCTAAAAATAGATTTAATGATAATGCGACTAGAAAAATATACAAACTATCACTGATTCCAACAAGAGAATTTTGAATTAAATGAGGTTCTATACCAACAATAATTGCTCCTATTAGACTATATCTTGAATTAAAGAATTTCTTACAAAGAAAATAAACTGGAATAACTGTTAAACTAGAAATTGAAATTGCCATAAGTCGTTGTAATTGCATGTATTGATTAATATCATCAAATTGAAACGTTGAAAAAAATATTGATAAAAATAATGCCCATCCATTATTTGCTAGAGAATAATTTACTGGTATTTGATTTGTAATTTTAATATCCATAGCATAGAAAAAATAATCTAGTGAATCTAATGTTAATGGAATATTATAATCAAAATAATAAATTCTTATTAAAAATGAACCAATGACGATTGTTGAAATTAAAAAAAATATTTTTTTAGTTGAATAATCATTTGTTTTATTTTGCATTTTTATATTTTCAATCATTTTTCATCTTTGTTTTTATTTTTGTTTAATTCTTGATTTTTCAAATATTGAGCTGAAACAATATAAAAAATTGCTTGACCCATTCCTGCTAATACTAAAGAAATTGCTACACCGTTTATTCCGATTAATAGACCTAATGTTAACAATCCACCTATATACACTATAACAGAAATTCCTTGACTAATCAAAACATACTTACTTTTTTCTTGACCCAAAAATTTTGAACTATATGCTAACATTATTGCATTTGATATTACATGAATACTGAGAATTTGAACTAATTCAATCGATTCAACATATTCAGGAAATACTATCGGAATAACAATTGGTGATAATGTTATCCCTGCAGCAGCAATTAACACTGATGATCCTATGCTTATTTTTTTGATTGTAGAATTTGATTTTCCACTAGCATCTCTAGATAATGTGTATTGAAAAACAATGTTTGGTAACATACTCATTACCGAATAAAATTGTATACTTAAAGCATAATTTCCTAATAGTACAAATCCAAACATTGGTGCAATAATTAATTTATCTAGTTGGCCACTTAGAATTTTTTCAATTGTTAATCCATAATTATTCATCATAAAACCAAATCTTGGTTTTAAAATACTGAAATCAATTCTTGTTTCTCTATATCCATTTATGATGACTGGTAGAAAAGCTAACATGGATAATCCAAATCCTAGTACAACTCCTTCGAATCCTATAAAATTATAAAATAATAATGCAAATGATACAAAAAGAATTTTTTGTAATACTAATATTATTGAATATTTTTTATAGAATTTTTTTCCTAATAATTCTCCAATTCCTAAATTATAAACAATATAGCCAAACACAAAAACGCATACTATTATGTTCCCAAATAGGAAATAAAGAACTATTGAGGCAATGGTCCCTATGATTAATGCAATTGTATATAGAGTTGATTCTATTGGAATTTTTTTTGCAGCATATACAATAATTGTATTTGAAGTTCCAACCATTGAAACCGCTGCACCCATTGATCCAATGGCAATAAGATAATTTACATGTCCATAGTTTTCAGTACCTAATACTGCTGCCATGTAAAACCAAAAGATACCTGCAATTATTTTTCCTGCAATATTTGCTAATGCAATTTGTTGTACATCTTTAGTATTTTGAACTAAACTACGAATTCCATTCCAATTTAATTTCATGATGAAGTTATTTTTTTACTTATACTCCATGATTTATCCATATCGTATCAAAAGCAATCATTTTTTGTATTAAATTAATTCATCATAGATGTTAGAAATTCTCTCAGCCATTTTTGCCCAATCGTTTGCTAACGCAAATTTCCTGCCATTTTGAGAAAATTTCTCATAATTTTTTAAAATCAATTTTAGTTTTTTCTCAAAACTATCCGAATTCATAGAAAAAATTTCACCTGCATTTGATTTAGAAATAAGTTCTTGATGAACAGGTAAATCTGACACAAGAATTGGTTTACCACACGACATAGATTCTAATAATGGCAAATTAAAAAATTCCCAAGTACTAGCGGTTGTGTATATATCACATGAAGAATAATATTGTAATAGTTGCTCATCATTTACTCTTCCGATTAATTTAATTTGATCTTGAAAATTGTATTTAATAATTAAATTATTTAGTTTTTTCTTGTATATTCCATCACCAATAATTTTTAAATGTGTGTTTGGAAATGTTTGTTTTAGATTAAACATCATTTTGATTATAAATTGAATATTTTTATATTCAAATAGATTTCCAACAAAAAGTAATTCTAAACTATCATTTTTATTTTTATCTTGTTTGTAAAAGTCTGTATTTACGCCATTGTATATTACTGTATTAGATGTTTTAGGAAAATATTGTTTGATTTCTTTTTTAGCTGAATCTGAAATAGATATTATTTTATTTATTCTTTTTTTACATATGATTGATGATATGCCTAGATTAATTTTTTGTAATTTTGTTGATGCACCATGATAATGAAAAATTAAAGGTTTTTTTGTAAATAACAAATGATAATTCATTAACGTTTGATGATTGTGAATTAAATCAAATTTACCTTCCTCAATTTTTCTAGTAATATCTAATTTATGTAACTGTAATTTTTGGATATCTTCAGGCGGATCTTTTTCAAAGTTAAATGAACCTAATGTAACTTTATGACCAATTTTTACAAGTTCTTTACTTAATGAATCTACAACTCTTGTATGTCCACTTACTTCATGATATCTTGACATTAACATCAAAATTGAATATTTTTTCATGATCTTTATTCAAAAGTTATTTGAATATTCATTGTTTACTGCTTAATAGGAACATTGGCAAATTTATGAGTAAAAAATTATTATCTATTTTCTAAATTAGGGTTATTAATCACTAATTTATGGAAAAATTATGAAAGTTTTGATTACTGGAGGTGCAGGATTTGTAGGAAGTCATCTATGTGATTCTTTAATTTCTCAAGGGCATCAACCAATAATTTTTACTCATGATACAAAAAAAACTCAAAATATCTCCCATATTTTAGATAAAATTGTTCTTGAAAATGTTGATGTTACAGATTCTTTAAATCTTGAAAAGAAAATTTTAGAAATTGCACCTGATATAATCTTTCATCTTGCTGGACAAACATCTCATAAACTTTCTTTTGAGAATTCACTTTATGATGTAGATGTTAATGCAAAATCTACTCTGGCAATTCTAGAAACGTTAAGGAAATCAAATCTTAATTCTCGTTTTATTCTTGGTAGCACATTTGTAGTAATCGGCAAACCTGAACATTTGCCTGTAAATGAAGAATCTACATGCAATCCAACATCAATTTACGGTGCAAATAGATTGGCAAGTGAAAATTACTGTAAAATCTTTAATCAAGTTTATGGATTAGATACTGTAACTTTTAGAATCACTAATTCTTTTGGTCCAAGGGAACAATATTTAACATCTGGAAAAAATGCAATAAATTTTCTAATTTATAATGCATTTAAAGGAAATGATATTACAATCTATAATCAAGGAAACTTTTTTCGTGATGTTATCTACATTGATGATGTAATTCCAGCTTTAGATGTTTTAATGAATAAAGGAAAAAAAGGTGAATTATACTGGATTTCTTCAAATAATAAAACATGGTTTTATAAAATCGGAAAAATTTTAAAAGAAAAAACTCAAGGAAATGTAATTTATGGTGATGCAACTGAATACAATAAAAAAGTTGATGTTGGAAATTTTATAGTTGATAATTCTAAATTAAAATCACTTGGTTGGAATCCTAACACTTCTTTAGAAACAGGTATTTCTAAAACTATTGAATATTTTTCAACATTAAATTGAATTTCACTTTTTTCATTATCTTTTAGATATAATTTTTTTTCTGGCATTTTTACTAAGTTTTTTAATAAAGCTTAGAAACAAAGAATTTTTTGCATTTTTAGAAAGTTCTATTGGAATCATTAATTCATCATTAAAATTTTGAATAATATCTACATCTGAGATCTTTCTTTTTTTCTGAATTTCATTATATTTTTCATTAATTTGTTTTCTATTTTTTATTATATTCAAATTTGCTTTAATTTTTTGTAATAATAATCCCTTCATTGTATAAAAAAGGACAACTGCAATTTCTATTAATAATAATTCTGGTAAAATTTTGTAAAATGTTTTTCGTGAATAATGTATAAGTAAGCAATAATGACGATTACGTTCTAAAAGATAAAATTTGAACGGTTTCCATTTAAAACTAAAACTTTCTGCATGATATATTGTTGATGATGGAATCAAATATGATTTTATACCTAGTTCATGTGCTCTCCAACCATACTCCAAATCGTCATGATAAGCAAAAAGATACGAATCTAAAAATCCAATTCTTTCAAAAGTTTTTGTAGACATGAATAGACATGTTCCAGATGCATAACCTATTTGTTCAATTTTCTTATATTGTTGTGTATCTAATTCACCTCTGCCTCTAGAAAATCCAAAACCTAAGACATTAATCATATTTCCAGCAGTCCCTATCTTATTTTGTTCAGTCATCGAAAGAATTTTTGGTTGATATAGACCATCACCTAGTTTTTTGTGAGCTTTTAACAATTCATTTGCCCATTCTGGAGTTACGATAGTGTCTGGATTTAATATCATGATGAAATCTCCTACTGCCTCTCGTAAACCTATGTTATTTCCCTCACAATATCCCCAATTTATTTTACTTGGAATTAATTTAATGTTCTTAAATTTTTCTTTACATTTAGTATGACTATCATCTGTAGATGCATTATCTACAAGTATTATTTCAAAATCTTTGAGATTACTTTTGATAATTGATTCTACACATTTTATTAAAAGATCACCTGCATTATAATTTAAAATAATTATACTAATCAATTTTAATATCCTTATTTTTTTTTGCGTAAATGAACCCTATATGTCCAATTTCATTTTTTGTTTTTTTATTTAGAATTTTTCTTAACACATTAGATGCAATAGGACTAGTCACATTAATATCAAAATTACATTTTTTTAATTTTGATTCAATTTTTTTATATCCATTATGATACTCAATTTGTATATCACTAAATTGTCTCAGTGTTTTTAAACTGGCAACATTAATTATTTCATCCTCACATCCTTCACAATCTATTTTGAGTATAGATTCATCTGGCACATCAAATTCATCAATAATTTCTTCTAATGTAAATGATTTAATATTATATCCTTCATCTGATTCTTTTATCAAACTCTCAACACCTTTTTCAGATTTAAAATCTATTTTAATATTTTTTTTGTCAGTACATACAGCTTGTATGATCTCAATTTTATCTTCAAAATTATTTTCATTAATATTTTTCATTGCTAATTGAAAATTATTTGGAAATGGTTCTATCCCAATTACTTTTCTAGCTCCATTTGCAATAAAATACATAGACGAATCTCCGATATTTGCACCTATGTCTATAACAACTTTATTTGCTATTGGAAGTTGTTCATAATCTTTTTTTAAGAAACAACCTATTACATCACCATTATTTAATCCTCCAAAAATTTTTAATTGTTTATTATTAGATGGGATTTTTATCAAATCCTGTTCAAGATCAAATTCTATTTTTTTAAAATTAGATATTTGAGAAATAACGTAAATAGCATTATATGATTTTATTTTCAATTCTTGTGTTTTAGTTTTTAGTACTATTGGGAATTCATCATTGAATATTTTTGGAAATAGTTTCCAATAATTTTTGAATGTTGCTAAATATTGAAATTGATTAGATATAAACCTTATCCAATAGCGTAAATGACTAGACACATCTTCTACAAAAGTTACTGAATTTCCCATCTTTTCCAATTTCTTATATCCTTGATATACAAATTACTCAGAATCTTTAGTATTAACAATTTATTTACATGAATGTTATCTAGGAATAAATGGAAATCCTTGCAATAATTCCCGCACGAAAAAATTCTAAAGGGATTAAAAACAAGAATATTACAAAAATTTCTGAAATTCCATTAATAGAATATACAATGAATGCAGCAAAAAAATCAAAAAAAATTACTAGATTGATTGTGAGTACTGATAGTCAAGAAATTATTAAGATAGCAAAAAAATCAAAAATAGAAGTTCCTTTTTTACGTCCTAAAAAATTCTCACTTTCTAATTCACCTACTTCTGATGTAATAACACATACATTAGATTTTTTTAAAAAAAATGAAAATTATTCTCCAGACATAGTAATTATTCTACAGCCAACATCTCCATTACGTGATCCATCAAATATTGATAAATCTATAGATGTTTTAATTAAATCAAAATCTTCTTCTGTTTTGGGAGTATTTCCTATGAAACAAAATCCTTTCATTGCATTTACTTTAAACAAAAATAATCATCTAATACCATACAAAAAAGATTTCACAAATTATTTCCAAAGACAAAAACTTCCAACATTTTATTATCCTTCTGGATCATTATACACATTTTGGACGAAGACCTTTTTGAAATATGGTAATTATTACGGAAAAAAAATTAAACCATTATTAGTATCTAAAGAAGAAAGTATTGATGTAGATGATAGCTTTGATTTGTTTTTAGTGCAATTAATTTTAAAAAACTGGAATAGTTATAAGAAGAAAATTTCTAGATGAATTATATAAATTGAATCCGTCTATAAAAATTCAAAATCGAACTATTGGAAATGATTTCAAGCCTTTTGTAATTGCTGAAATTGGCATTAATCATGAAGGGGATATTTCAAAAGCTAAAAGAATGATTAAAGATGCTTATGATAATGGAGCTGAATGTGTAAAATTTCAATGTCATGTTATTGAAGACGAAATGATAAAAAATGATGTTATTCCTGGTAATACTACTGAATCTATTTGGGAAATCATGAAAAGATGTTCATTAACAGCAGACGAAGAAATATTCCTAAAAAAATACACTGAAAGTCTTGGATTGATTTATCTGAATACTCCTTTCTCAAGAAAAGCTGCTGATCGTTTGGAAGAAATGGGCGTTTCAGCTTATAAAATTGGTTCAGGAGAATGTAATAATTATCCATTACTTGAGCATATTGCATCGTTTGGAAAGCCTATAATTTTGAGTACTGGAATGAATGATTTAGAATCGATTAAAAACAGTGTTGAAATTTTTGAAAAAGAAAAAATTGACTATGCACTTTTACATACAACATCCATCTATCCCACTCCTTATGAAAACGTTCGATTGGGTGCCCTCCAAGAACTAAAAGATAATTTTTCAAATTCAGTGATTGGATTGAGTGATCACTCAATTGGAATCTATACTTGTTTAGCTGCTGTAAGTCTAGGTGCATCAATACTTGAAAAACATTTTACTTCTGATAAAACCTGGCCTGGACCTGATATTCCTGTTTCAATCGATCCATCTGAATTAAAAAATTTGATTTTAGGAAGTAATGCTGTTTTTCAATCTCTTGGTGGTACCAAGAATATTTTGACAGAAGAAAATCCAACAATAAATTTTGCATATGCTTGTGTTGTATCAATAAATGATATCAAAAAAGGTGAAATTTTAGATAAACAAAATATTTGGGTTAAACGTCCTGGTACAGGTGAAATTTTTGCAAGAGATTACAAAAACATTCTAAATAAGAAAGCATTAGTTGACATTCCAAAAAATTCACAATTAAAATGGAATATGATTAATTAATTTTTCAAAATTGATTGAATTGTTAATCTAAAACCTTCCTCAATTGGTAAATTAGGCTCAAAATTTAATATTTTTTTAGCTTTCATATTGTTGGCCCAAATACAAATTTCAGCATCTCTTTGTTCCACATATTCTATCAACATTTGTTTTTTTGAAATTTTTTCAATTATCTTAATCATCTGTTTTATAGAATATTTCATACCTGAAGATATGTTAATTATATGAAATCCATTTAGATTTGTATTTATTGCTTTTATGATTCCGTTAACCGCATCATCTATATGCAAAACATCCATTTCTTGATTTCCAAAATTGTGTGGTTTTAGTTTTTCATTAGGAGAATTTATTGAATTTAATAATTTCGATACAAATCCTGCTTTTTTGTTTTCTCCATAAAGATTTGCTAATCTTAAAATCGTTATATCTAAATCATACCTTTCTGCAAAATGTTTGTACATCATTTCAGTCAACATTTTAACATGTCCATAATTAGTTTCTGGTTTTAAAGGATCACTTTCTAATGATGGCCTTTCTAAATTTTCACCATATACATTAATTGATGATATTAAAATTATTTTTTTTACTTTTTTCTTAATACATGCGTTAAGTAAATTTAATCCCCCATCAATATTTGCTCTAACAAGCTTTGAATAATCTGTAGAAATTTGTCCTACTAAATTTACTACGATATCATTTTCTTCTAAATTCTCAATGAATGAATCACTTTTTAATAGATCTCCTGAGAATTTTTGAACAGATAAATCACACGTGTCATTTTCATGTATCATTATTTTTATACTTTGTTTATTTTGTAATGATCTGATTAATGGTATCCCTACAAATCCCATTCCACCAAAAACTATGACACTCAAATCAGTACTCCATTTTTTTCTGAATAGGAATTTTTTTTAAATCTATTTTTTCTAAAATACTAACAATATTTTTTGAAGCATTGCCATTACCATACAAATTTTTTGTATTTTTGATTTTAGCCAGGAATTTTTTATCATTTATTGCTTTTTTTACAGCATTTTTTATCTTGTTTTTGTCATATTCTACGTTAATTACACTTGATGAACGTAATCTTCCGGATTGTCTGCTACCTATATTGATTGATGGCACTCGCAAATATGGTGCTTCCATAATTCCACTACTTGAATTCCCAATTAGTGCAGCTGAATTTTTTAATAAATTCATGTACTCATCAAAAGATAAGGCTGAAAATTGTTTAATTTTTGAATTTTTGATAATTTTGGAAATTTTTCTAGAACCTGCATCTGCATTTCCATAGATCAAAATTGACTGAATGCCACTTTCTTTTATTGCGTCAATAGTTTTTTTAATATTTTTATCTACAGTTTCAATTTCACTTGTTACTGTATGTTGTAAAATAATCACATATGGTTTTGAAAAATCAAGCTCAAACTTTTTTTCTAATTTTTCTTTAGATATTTTTTTTATATTTTTAATACTGTCTAAAGATGGATTTCCTACTACAAAAACCAGTTTTGGGTTTTCACCCATCTTTATTATTCGTTTAGCAGCTTCACTGTTTGTTACAAAATGGATGTGTGAAAATTTTGTTGTAGCATGTCTAATTGATTCATCTATAGTTCCCGTTACTTCCCCTCCTTCTAAATGAGCTACAACAATATTCATATGAGCACCAATTATTGCAGCTGCAAAATTTGCTCCAATATCAAAACCTGCTAGAATTATGTTTGGTTTTATTTTTTCTACAATTTTTGAAATTTCATTTACAGCTTTTGCAAATGATCTAACCATCTCTGCATTTGTATTTTTATTATTTTTAGGATACATATGAAATTTTGAACTTATTTTAAATTTATCTTGTTTAATTTGATTAATTGTATTTCCATATTCTTTTAATAAATGACTTCCAGTTACAACTAAACAATAATCCATTTTTTTTGATTTTTCAATTTCTTTAATGATTGGTCTAAATTTTGAATAATCAGCTCTTCTTTCTGTAACTATCAAAATTTTTTTATTCAATATTGCAAATATCTTTGATCTCAAATATAAACTCGAGTGATTATTCATTGTTTAAAATTAAAATTGATGTTTTAATTTCATTTGTAGATTAAAATAGTATTAATGGAGATTTTATTTGAGAAAAATATATGAAAATTTTTATTGTTGCATCAACTCACCCTGAAATTAATTCATCTACAAACATAATCATTAAAAATATTTTAAAAAATTTAGAGAAAAATATTGATCTCAATTCTATTTGGTTTGTATACCAATCAAAACTATTTAAAAAATTAATAGATAATAATGAAACAATTATTCCGATTCAAGATTATCAAAATGCAGTAGAAGCATTATCTGAATTTAATCCTGATTGTGTTTTGACAAATAATAACAAATTTACCGATATTCAATATGCTTTTTCACTTGCAGCTAATTTTCTTAATATTCCATTAATACAATACAAAAATGCTGATTTAACCTTCGACGAAATATCTTCAAAATCTCGTAAAATAAAAAGCAATTTCAAACGAAATATAACACAATTTTTTTCTAATGTTCCACAGAATAATGGAATGAAACGTGGTTCATTTATTCTATACAAAAAAAAATTTTTGTATGAAACGAATAAAGCTTTAGGTGTAAATACTTTCAAAAATTTTAATTCCCAAATTAATGACTACGTTTATCATTTTATAGGTGATACAAAAAAACGATTTAGTAATTTGGCTAATCTTCAACTCGTTCATAGTGAAGTATGGTTAAAAATTTTACAAGAAGGAGGTGTAGATAGTACAAAACTTGTTTTAACAGGTAATCCATACTGGGATAATTTTTATGAAATTTCAAAAAAACTTGTTGATATAAAAAAACCAATTACACGCAAACCTGTTCGTTTACTTATTTCAACTACTCCTTTGTTAGAACATGGTTATTGGAAAACTGAACAAAAGGAAGAATTTTTGGGAAATTTAATAAAATTTCTTAAAGATCAGCCTGATTATTCTTGTTCCTTCAAAATACATCCTTCATCTGAAGATATTGATTTCTACAAATCTTTTTTTAAAAAATTTAACGTAAGTTTCCCAATTTATCAAAAAGAAAGCACTTGGTCAATAGCTAATAATTTTGATTTAATTATTTCATATGGATATTCTACAATTCATACAGAATGTGCATTATTTGGTTTTAGATTAATTCTAATAAATACAAATTTAGAAATTCGTGAAATGCCTCTAGTAAAATCTGGGATAGATTCAGGTTTTATAAAAAAATGTGATAATATACATGAAATATCATCAATTTCTAAACAATTGTGTGAACAAGAAATTCACTTCAATGATTTACATAAACATGAAATTAAAAAAATCATCTATAAATTTGATGGAAAATCTGGTGAACGAGCTGCTAGTGCTATTCTAAAACTACTTTCTAGATAAAATCAAAATTTCATTTCTATTAATCTAATGTCTGTAGATTTTACTTGAAGAAATTTTTCTATCATCCCATTTTTCATATTTTCATGATATTTCTTTAATGATTTTTCATCAAAATCCTTCATACGATAATATCTTTCTGATGAAACTTTCCATTGTTTTTCTCTATTGATTGAATGCCCTTCTTTGATTTTATCTAATATTTTTATCATTATTTCAGATCCTTTTCTGATAACTTTACAACCTATGGAGTGCACGTCATCATTTTTTTCAATTATTGATCTAACATGTGTTACAATGTCACCTGTATCTATACCTGGGTCTAAATGTAAAATTGTAGCACCCACAAAAGATAATTCATTATTTACAAATGGCCAAAAATTTGTTCCACTACCTCTGTAATATGGTGAAATTCCTAAATGCATATTTAGAAATTTACCTGAAGGAACTAATTTGATAATTTCCTCTTTTAAAATTGAAGAACCAAAAACGATGATCGCATCAGGTTGAAATTTTTTAATTTGTTTAATTATTTTAGGTGAATTTATTTTTCCATAATCAATTGTTAATGTTTTTGCTAGAAATGTATCATTTCCATGAAAAACTTTCTTTTCTGTCTCATATCTTTCAAAAAAATGCTTTTCAATTAGAGTAGCGTTAAGATCACCACTGATTGTACTAAAACTATCAGGTTTTGATTCAGAGATTACCATACACTTATCTACATTTTTAGAAATTTGATTAGCAAAAAATTTATGTCTTATACTGTTACTTGTTAAAATTATTACATTCAATTTATTGTCCTTTTCCAATACTATCTAATTTTATTTTTAATGTTTCCGTTGTATCTGAACTGTGAGGTTGATATCTGCCTAACTCAAAAGGTGAAGTATTGATTGAATTTATTTTTTCTTCGACAGTAAAAATTAGTTTATACTGTTTTAGTTCTTTTGGTAATTCACTTAATTTTACACAATCTTTGTATTCTCCAAATGGATAACTAAAAGAATTGATTTCAGTTTTAAATTTTTTTTCTAAAATATTTTTTGGTTCTTCCAATTCAATTTTTTTGTCTTCAATTGATAATTTTGTTGGTCCTATGGAAATATGAGAATGTGTATGGACACCTATGTGATGCCCCATATCAAGCATTTTTTTGATTTTATCTTCAGTAAGATGCATTATTTCTAACGCATTTGAATATTTTTTTAAAAATAATTCTTTGTAGATTTTAATTAAAATTTTTCTCGAAACATTACTTTCTAAATTATATTTGAACATCAGTTTGATTTTTTTAATGGTTTCCCATGGATCATCTTGATTATTTTGAAAATTTAACAAAAATTTTCCATTCTGCAATTCAAATATTTCTAGTGATTCATTGTAAATTTTTAGAAATTCTTGAATTCCAAATTCTGCTAAACAATAATGAATAATGGTTGGACTGGCAGGCAGTTTTTCAGTTAGAATACATGTTGGAATAAAAAAAACCCCTTTTACATCGTTTTCATATAAAATTTTTGATGCTTCAAAATGATCTGAAAGTCCATCGTCAAATGTAATCAACATTCCTTTTTTAGAGTATTTTACATTATTTTTATTATGGTATGATTTCATTACATCATCTAAACTAATCATATTGTATTTTTCTTTGAGCATTTTGACATCTGTTTCAAAATTTTCAATATTGGTTCCCAAAATTCTGGGGAATTCGTTATTCGTCTTTCGTACATAATGATAACATACAGACAAAAAATCCATTCAATACCTCCCTATTTTTTTTTAATTACAAATAATAAATATGGAGATTTTTCAAAAGAATAATTTGTATTCAAATTAAGTAATGGTTTAAACAATTCAAAGAAAATTTCAACCCATTCTTTTTTGATTTTTTTCCGTTCTTCTAAAGACATTTTTGTTACCATTTGAATAAGTAAATGAGAAATTGGACGTAATCCAATATTCCATATGTCTATGACAAATTTTTCAGGATAAATATTTTGAACTTCTACTATTTCAAACCCTTGACCGAGAATAATTTCTTTCCATTCTAAATAATTCTTCAAACCCGGCATGGTATCCCTTCTTTTTCTATCTAAAATTTCAATTGCTTTATTTGATAAATGTGGAGAAATTTTTTCAAATGTTGAAAAATGATGTGGTGTCATCACTTCTAATAATGCAATTCCTTCACCACTCAGCATTCTATGGATTTCTGAAAGTAGAGTTTCTGGTTTTTTGATCCAATATATGGAATTACTATGAATTATTTTGAAAAAATCATCTTGTAATGGAAATGGTTTTTGGTTATTATCATGCTCAATTAATTTATCATATATTCCAACTTTTTCTGATTTGTCTAGAAGAGATTTTTTCCAATCTGTTCCATAATCTATGTTGTTTGTTGCTTGTGTTTTTATTGGAACCTCATATTCTTCATTAAATAAATCATAAATATCAATAAATGAATCATGACTAAAATTTTCAGCATTAGTGTTTTTAAAATAATCAAAATCAAAATCAAAAGATCCTCCTAAATGAAGAAACATGAATAAACCATCCCCACAACTAATATCTAATGATGGTTTTGAAAAAGAGTATTTTTCAATGATTTTACTTTTGAATGTCGCTAACAAAGCATTTTCTGGTCTTAACCAATACAATTGTAGATAATTTTGTAGTTTATTCTCTAGATTGTCGTCCATATCTCTTAAAGAGTTATTTTTGTCCCTTCTCCTAATAACAACGTTTTTGATCCCTGATCATCTGATGTTAAAATTTTTGATTTTGCTGATATTATACTATTATGAATTTTTTCTTTACATCTTATTTCTGAATTATCCATAATTATAGAATTTGAAATTTTGCAGCCAGAAATTATTGAATTATCTCCTACTGAAATATTAGGACCTATTTCTGTATCTTTTTCAATCACACATCCATCACCTATGATTATTGGACCTTTAATTATGACATTAGATTGAATAACTGTATCTTTTCCAATCATAACAGTACCAGTTATTGATACATATTTATTTATAATTCCATTATTGTATGACTTACAATCTTCTAATAGTAATTGATTTGCATGCAAAATATCTTCAGGTGTTCCAGTATCTTTCCAATAATCTGTAACCATATAATATGAAACCTCATGTTTTTCTTTAAGTAACATATCTAAAGCATCTGTAATTTCTAGTTCATTCCTCCATGAAGGTTTTAATGTTTTAAAAATTTCAAAAATTTTAGGACTAAGTAAATAGATCCCAGTAACTGCTAGATTTGATGGTGGATCTTTTGGCTTTTCTACAATTTTAATTATTTTTTTATTTTCAATTTGAGCTATTCCAAATTGTGATGGATTTTTTACTTCACATAATAAAACTGATGCATCTGCTTTCCCTTCTTCAAATTCTTTTATATACTCTGAAATATTTTTTTTGATAATATTGTCTCCCAAAAATACTAGAAATTTTTCATTACCTACAAACTTTTTACATAAATTTATTGCATGTGCTATTCCTTTAGGATATTCCTGTTCAACATATGTAATCTTAACTCCAAATTTGTCACCATCACCATAGAACTCTTTTACTTTGTTTGAACCTATACCTCCAACAATTATGGCAATTTCATTAATTCCAGCTTCCTTTATTTTTTCTAAACAATATTGTGACATTGGTTTATTTGCTATTGGTAGCAATTGCTTTGGACCTGTATGAGTTAATGGTCTTAATCTAGTTCCATGGCCTCCATGTAGTATAATTCCTTTCATAATATTTTCATTTTTTATCATGTAAATTTAATGCTTCCACCCAGTCTTTACTAGAATCCCTTTAGGTATGTTTTTCACCCAAGTCATATTTTCTAAATACCAATCAACAGTTTGTTTTAGGGATTTATCAAAATTCAAACTAGGAGACCAATCCAATTCTTTTTGAATTTTTGATGCATTTAGACTATATCTAAAATCATGTCCTGGTCTGTCTTCGACAAAATCAATATTTTTAGTAGATTTTCCCATCAATTTCAGAATTTTTTTAACTATTGTGATATTATCAAGCTCATTTGTTCCTGATATGTTATATGATTCTCCATTTTTTCCTTTTGAAATAATTTTAAGAATTGCATCACAATGATCATTTACAAAAATCCAATCTCTGATATTTTTACCTGAACCATAAATTGGTATTTTTTTATTTTGATATGCCAATAAAATAGTTTTTGGAATAAGTTTCTCAGGAAATTGTCTTGGTCCAAAATTGTTTGTACATCTTGTGATGATACATTCACAACCAAATGTTGTTTCATAAGATTTCACAAGTAATTCTGCTGATGCTTTTGATGATGCATATGGACTAGATGGATTTAATTTATAATCTTCATCAGCACTACCTTTCTTCAAACTTCCAAAAACCTCATCAGTAGAAATTTGTATTAATTTTTTCTTCTCATTTTTAATTTGTTCTAATATGTTGAAAACCCCCACAATATTTGAATCAATGAATGGTTTTGCATTAGAAATACTTCTATCTACATGTGATTCTGCAGCAAAATTCACAATTAGATCGCATTTTTTTACTAATTTTTTTAGAATTTTTCCATCACAAATGTTACCTTTTACAAATTTATAATTTTTAGAATTTTTAATATTTTTTAAATTTGAGTGATTTGAACCATACAGTTCGTCATCTAAATTGATTATTTCATATTTTGGAAATTTTTTTAGTGCATTGATAATAAAATTACTTCCTATGAAACCTAGACCTCCTGTAACAAGCATTTTCATGATATCGATTCAAAGACATTATGAAATAATGTTTTCTATTTATAGATGATTTATAATATTATTACAATAATGAGTACTAATTAGTAAAAATATTAAAAAGTTAATTATTAGCTATAAAGTCAGGCATATCATGACTACATCAGAATATCAGATTAATTTAGAAAGACATGAAACAAAAGATGTTTCTGATGCCCATATCAATGGGTCATTAACTGTGGTTTGGCGTGATTGGGATAATCTTATTAAAAATCACCCAAAAATGATCTATGTTAGCTCAGTTAATCCGGGTGAAATTAAAGGCCCTCATATCCACACTAAAAGAACTAGTCATTTTGTTTGTATAGAAGGTAAAGTTGTGTTTATTATTAAAAAAAATGATGGTACTTTTGATGAAATAATTTCCAGTGATGAACATCCTGTAATGATAAATATACCAAAAAATTCACCCTCTGCACACATTAATCTCTTAACTAAGGTTTCAAGAATTTTAGCTTTAGCAGATATTGCATGGAAACCCAATGATAATGAAATGCAAGATACTACTTTTGATAATTATGATTGGAAAAAATGGAAAATCTAAAAAAGAAAATTATTCTGCTTGATTCTTCTACAAATTTTGAAGATATCTCTTTAAACAAATTTGATGACGAATTTTTATTTATAACATTTGATTTTTCAACGCATAATCTGCTTTTAGAACACAAAATAAATCATGAAATTTCTGATCATTTTATTTCTAAAGAAATATTGGATGTCATTCAACATCAAACTTATGAATTAGCAAAATGGTATGATCAACCATTAATCTTAAAACAATTACAATATTCTGGAGTAAATATTGGTAGATTATTTCATGAACAAATTGTTGTATTCTTAGCACAATTTCTTAAAAAATCTTTTGAAATCAATTCCATAATTAAAAATTTTCCTGATTCCACTTTTTTTGCATCAGGTATTTTATATGATCTTTTAACATTATATGATATCCCACTAACAAAAATTAAAACTACTCAAAAACCAATTTCATTTGCACATGATAAAGTTAGATATAATCTAAAAATTGGTAACAGATATTTTCTATTTTTGATTCCTCGTAGTATTTACTTAAAAATCAAAAAATTCTCTGAAATTATTATTCATAAACTATTCAATCCAGAAAAATTAAATGAAAATCATAAAACTTGTTTATTTGTTGAGCTGCCTACAATTAGGTTCAAAGAATTATTTCTAGAGTCTAAAAATTTTAAAGAAAATGCTGTCTTTTTTAGTCGTAGACGTCCAGCAATTTGGAATTTTGAATCATATTCAATTCTAAAAAATTCAAATTGTAAAATTATAACTGAGAATTCATTATTTGATAAAAAGTTAGAAAAGACTGTAAATAAAGGAATTCAACAAGTTTCTACAAAAATTTCTACTTTGTGGAAAAATGATGATCAACTTGAAAAATTTTTCTCCATTAGTGGAAAATCATTATGGAAAGTATTACATCCAATTTTTTCAGAATTGATAAATTCTAGAATTCGTGAATCTGTTTTTGAGATTGAATTAGTCAAAAAAATGTTCTTAAAATATAATTTTAATTCTGTTTTAGTTTTATCTGAAGTTGGTATGACTGAACAAATTGTTACTAAATTTGCACAGGATAACAATGTACCAGTAGCTTTATTGCAAATGGGATATCATCACGACACTAAAGAAGCACAAGAAACTAATCATTCACAAGCAGTTTATCCAATAAATGCTGACAAATTTGTTGTGTGGGGAAATATTTCAAAAATTGATGCTATAGAAAATGGTAACGTCAAATTAGATAATGTGGAAATATTAGGATGTCCAAGATATGATAATATTTTTTCTGAGGGTGAAAATGAAGGATATGTTTTGTTGGCAGCCTCTGGCCCTGTCCAAATGCATGTACGGTGTTTAACAGTTGAAACCTATGAAAAATATGAATCTGAGATTAAAGAAATTTGTAAGATTGTAATGAAACTAGGAAAAAAATTAATAATAAAAATTCATCCAAGCTCTACTGAACACGATTTGACAACCTTGGTCAAAAAAATATCTCCCAACATCCAAGTTGTTACGACAGGAGATATTCTACCCTTGATCAAATCATGTGATTTAATGATCGTAACTGGATTATCTACCTCAATTTTAGAAGCTCATTTACTTAAAAAACCTGTCATTTCAATACCCATCATTAATTTTAATCTGGGTACGCCAAAAATATTTACATCAAATTCATGCATAGTTTCTCCAATCAATGAACTAGAAAATAATTTGATTAAGATTCTCAATGATTCTAAATTTAGAAATGAGCTTTTAAAAAGAGCAAACGATTTCATTCAAAATTACATTGTTAATTTGAATAATGCTTCAAAAAAACTTAATGAATTTCTACTCAAATTATAATAGAATATATTTTTTAACTAGAGATAAATAATTATTTTTTAATTATATATTTTGGTGTTTTTTGGAATGGAAATTGTTTGATTTCAATTTTCTTATTTTTAAAAAATTCATCTACAGCTTTAGTTTCTCCAGGAAAAACACCATAATCATCTAAAATTAAAATTCCACCTTTTACGATCTTTGGATATAGATAATTTAGAATTGTTACTGATGGTTCATAAATGTCAGTATCTAAATTCAATAAAGAAATTTGAAGATTTGGATGCCCTTTAACATATTTAGGAACAGTTTTTGTAATGTCACCTTTTATTAATTCAATTTTTTTATTCAGTTTTTTTTGTTTTAAAATTTTAAGAAGCTGTAGTTTTGAAATTCCACTCTTTCCTGCATCTTTAATAAATTTTTTTCTCAATTATCAAATATTATAAGATTATATCCAATAATGTCACCGAGCAACCTTGCCATTCAAATTGGTATTCATTCAGATAGTGGCTCTTTAATCGACAGTTTTGATGTTGGAAATATTGTCAGTCCTAGTGATAAATATCTCGATATTAACATTAATGATATCTCTAAGACTAAACAAATTGATCTTAAGAAAATTTCTTCGTTTTCAATCATCGCAAATGTAAATCAAGGAAAAATGCCTACTCGAATAGGACATCAATTAATTTATGGTGCTGGTGGATTGAATAGTTCTATAGCTGTATCTTTGTTTAATCCAAATGTTTTTTCACCTCCAAATAAAAAAAGTTTCAAATGGGGGCAGGCAATTTCAGGTGGTAAATATGATTCATTAATTGGAATTGTATCTGATCCTAGTGAAAATTCTAACATTAAAGAACACAATGCAAATATTAAATTTTACACAAAAGATGGATTATTAGCTGAAAAAAATCTAAATATAAAAAATGGTTCAGCAATAAAAATAGAAGTAGCAAAAGAATTAGGAATTAAAACTGGAAATGAATCTCTTTCTCCTCACCTTTGGTGTACTTTGGATTCAGAACATTTAGGATTAAACTTTTTTTCAACATCTTTTAATATTAACACAAAGCATACATCTGGTGATCATGGTTTTTAATTAAAAATTATATTTCTTAATAAAATTCTCTAATGAATCACAATTAATTCCATCACCAAAAATTGCTCCTCCCTCAGTCGCATTAATTGTTTTTACTTTTTCAGAGACTCTCTTGATGAATTCTTTTAATGCATTACTATAATATTGAAAAATAGGATCTTGTTGAACTTCACAATTATATTGTGAATTATACACTATTGGATATGCTTTTTTGAATGCCTCACTTTTTTGATCTACATCATCAGGAAAAATATGATCATCATCTGATCTGTCTTTTGAATAATACCCATGATCCATTCCAATAATGCCTACATGTGATTTTTTTAAAATTGCCCAAGCAATAATCCATGCAGAAGTACCTACATTTCCTCCAGTTTGAATGGCAGGTAATCCTAATTTCTGATTTTTCATTCTGGACATAACCCCCGAAATATAATTAAAAGAATTTTTGCCTTTATTGTAATCTACTAAAGTATGAATCCAAAAAATCTTTAATCCTGAATTTTTTACAATGTTTAATGTTTCAGGAGAAATTGTTGATGATAAAATAGCATTTATCTTAGAACCATATTTTTTTACTATGGGGTCATCATAACATACTTTTTGTCTATCTTGAGTATCTATTGTCACAACAAAAAATCTTTCAAATTTATCTGGTGTAATTCCAGCTTTTAGTGCAGAAATAAGTATTCCATCACAACAAATTATTGTTCCCTTAAAATTACTATTTGCTAAAAATTCTAAATGTTTATTTTTTTTAATTGATGGCCCTCTACCGATTACAATCGCACTAGACTTTTCTAATCTTTCTAAACTAAGTTTTTTTGCTGATACTCCATTCCAAATACTTGGTAAATTTAATGTAAAATTTTGAATCCAACTATCAAAATATTCATCATAGGTACTTTTCTCAAAAATCCTTTCTAAAGTTTTTTCTGTAGATTCAACAACTTTTGTTTCTGCAATCATATGTGCAAAAAACTTATCCCAATCTTTTTTTTCAAATCCTGACTGTTGTTTAAAATAATTTAAATTATCAAAAGTTTCTTGTTTTATATTCAACAAATTATATTTTTCCATATCTTTCAAAATATCCTATCAAAATTAACTTAAAATTTATTTTTAATATCTCTATAATTCATCTACAAATAATTCATCATCTTTATTTTCACTACGGAATATCATATGTGACCCCACACCTGCTTTTTCAATTAATGCTTCTAATTGTTTTTTCTCATCATCATCTTCTACATTGATTTTTTTAACATTGAAATTTCCTTTAATCATAATTAATCATAAAAATCTAAATATTTATAATTTTGTTTTTAAAATTTCTCTTATATCGTAGCTTTTATAGATAATTCTTCTTTGGCACAGCATACGGGACATAATTCATTCCATTTTGGTGTGTGTGGCCAATTTCTCATATGTGCTAGCTTTAGCAATTTCCCTGTATCCTGTGTTTTCATTAAATATTTTATTGTAATCAAATCTGAAAAATCAAAATGTTTACTAACTGTACATGAATAATCTGTTGCATTATTTAATGATAGCAAAAATTTTTCTAATGCCTCATCTTTCATATCTTTCATCCTTTCTTTTGAAATATTTGGATTAGGATTTTCAGATAAAATTTTTAATCTTTCATCATATTGCCCAAGTATAAAATCTTGATTATCCATGAAAATTTTTGTTCCAGGATATGGAGTACAAATGAATGGCCCTACATCAGCATTATTTTTTTGAATAAATGAAACTGTTTCTAAAACATCGTTGATATCTTCATTAGGATTACCTACCATAAATGTCATTGATGGACTAATACCCCCTTCTTTGAGAATGTCTATAGCTTTTTGATTATTTGCTACTGTAACTCCTTTTCCAATATCTTCTAATAGTATTTTGTCACTTCCACTTTCACCACCAATTGCAATGTAAGTAAATCCAGCTTCTTTCATATGTTTAACTACTTCTGGATTGATACTTGGTGAATCGCCTGATGTTCCAAGTTTCACTTTTTTATGTAAGCCTTCTTTAATCCAAAGATCACATAATTCATGTACTCTTTTATTATCTGACGTCAAATTTTCATCTAAAAGACACACATAATCAATTTTATATTTTTCATATAGCTCTAATGCTTGGTTAACAACATATTTTGCTGAAAAAAATCTCACAATAGGTTGGAAACCCACTTCTTCATCTAAAAGCCGAACTCTATCCTTTCCTAATAGTGCTTCTTGATCCCAACGATTCATACCATTATGTGTACAAAAAGTACATTGTCTTGGACATCCTCTCTCTGTCACAAAATTTATTCTTCTTTTACTTTGATAAGCTCCATCATACCACATTGAACCAGAATATCTAAAATATGATTCCAAATCCATTAATTCGTAAGCTGGATATGGAATGGTATCCATATTCGGAATTAATGGACGTGGTTCTGTATAGATAATTTCCCCATCTTCTCTATAACAAATTCCTTTAACGTTCTTCCAATCACCTGATTGTACTGTTTGCAAAACTTCTCTAAAAGCTTCTTCACCTTCTCCAATCACTGCAATATCAATTGCTGAATTAAATTTCATTATCTTATCTGGCATGTATGTGATAAATCCACCACCACAAACTATCAGTGCATTTGGATTACTTTTTCTCGAGAGATATGCCACTTTTTTAATATCTTCATACATGCTGCTTAATCCTCCAATCCCAATCACATCCCATTTTTCTACTTGAATTTGTTCAAGTACACTTTTCCAGGATGGAATTGGTCTATTTACATTCAAATCTAATAATGCAACTTGATGTCCTTCTTGCATAGCAATACTACATAAAATTCCGAGTCCTGCAGGAATATCTACAGGATCATGATCAACTCTTACAGGTGGTTGAATTAATAATACTTTCATGACTTTCTATATTAAATTAGTTATAAAAATATAAGTTTTAACTTGTTAAAAATTAGCACTTTTCTTATAAATTTGGATCACAATTTTGAATTATTTATTTCTAATATCGATGGAGTTGAAGAAATTATCTCTAATATTTGAGATAATAAAATAGGTTTTGAATTGATTTTTTCATAAATTATTTTTATAATTTCTAGATCCTTTTCAGTATCAATTGATAAGTGTAAGTTTCCATAGGATTTTTTATCTGAAATACTTCCTATCTTGAATTCATTTGGATTTTGGTAGATATATTTTGTAACATGTTCTCTTTCATCATTTTGTGCATTTTTCCATGCTTCTTCAAGACATCTAAATGAAAATATTTCTACTTCAAATCCTGACGGACATCTAGTTTTAGAAAAATTATTTACATAATCATAATTTTCTGATTTGTATTCTTGTATTACCTTATCCACAATCAGTGGATCAATTAATGGACAATCAGATGTAATTCTGACAATATTTTCTAAATTATTTTCTTTTGCACATTGATAATATCTGTCAAGAACATCTAAATCATTACCTCTAAAAATATCAATTTTTTTTGAATGTGCAAAATCTGCTAAAATATTATCTTCTCTATTATTTGTGGTTGCGATAATTTTATCTTCTAATAATTTTGAATATTCTAATTGTTGAAATAAACTTTCTAAAATCGTTATACCATTAATTTTTTGTAAAACTTTACCCGGAAATCTTAATGAACCCATTCTAGCTTGAATGACTGCAGTAATCTTTAATGTGCACAACTATTTTCAGTTTAACAGATAATGTTTTAAAAGTTCTTAAAATCTATGAATTATGATGAAATCTATTATTTCTTTAAAACTTGTGACCCAATCTGATGGTCAATTCCTGTATAAATTATTGTTAGAACGTGAATCTGTAGTAAATATTTCACATAAAAAAATACCTACTTTTCAACAGCATTTAAACTTCATAAATTCCAAACCATATTCTAAATGGTATATTATTAAGAAAAATGACCAGAAAATTGGTTCAATTTACTTAAGTAAACAAGACGAAATTGGTATATTTGTGAAAAAAGAATTTCAAAAGGAGAAATTGGGAATAGAATCTATGGAATTATTGATGATAAAAAACCCACGTTCAAGATATTTGGCAAATATCAATCCTAAAAATTTGAAATCTACAAAATTTTTTAAAAAATTTGGTTTTAAATTAATCCAACATACTTATGAGTTAACTACTGATGAACCATAAAATGATTAAACTATTTGATCCAGTTGTTGGAAAAGAAGAAGAAAAAGCAATAAAAAAAGTTCTTCATAGTAAACATTGGGCTTCAGGTGCAGGAACCAATAATGTTTTAAAATTTGAAAAGCAATTTAGTAAATATGTTAATTCTTCTAATTGTATTTCAGTAACCAGTGGAACTGCAGCATTACATTTAGCGTTATCTCTTTTTGACATAAAAAACAAAGAAGTAATTTTACCTTCATTATCTTTTGTATCTACCGCCCATTCAATTCTATATAATGGCGGAATACCTGTTTTTGTAGATGTAGATCCTAAAACATTAT
>ENA-OREN01001479-OREN01001479.1-marine-metagenome-genome-assembly--contig:-NODE-1479-length-27343-cov-3.348236_pt1 | contig 27343 bp, 10 predicted proteins | sample MGYA00248624_ERZ508555 | MGnify/ENA primary metagenome ERZ508555 (study PRJEB26222, sample SAMN06267773) | marine metagenome | isolation source: Saanich Inlet, British Columbia, Canada | place...
TTCGGTGACGGCACACAGACACTCGACTTTGACATGGCCACGGGTGGTTTCATGCGGCTGTGGACAGGACTCTCGGCAAACACATCACCTACGATGACAGGTGGAACACGTCGGGAGACCTTGGCGTACAACTCGTACCTGGACATTCTAGCCCTGTTCCACAACAACGGGTCCGTGTACGACATCGCTGGCCAAGTCGCCCTGCAAGGCAAGGTCAAAGTGACCTTTGACGGTGGTGTCTTTTTCGGGTGGTTCACGTCGTTCACAGTGAACGAAACAGCCGATCAACCCTTTCAGTTCACCTTGTCGGCTTCCTTTGAGGTCGAAAGTGAAGTTCAAACATGGCGTACAGCCATCACTCTCTCCAACCCCCTATCCACTACGCTGTGAGGTGATTGATGCCAGATGACACTGTTGGCGATGACGGCGCAACCTCTCAGTACATCGCCAGTCGATATGACGGTCTTGCAACCGGGCCTGATCTCACCTACACCTTTGAGAACCAGCGTGGAGTCCCTTATGACGGGACTAACAAGTTGGCTCGGCGGCTTTCCCCGTTCACCTTCCGGTTGGTGATCCCAGAGTTTTTGGTAGAGTCATTGGGGTCTTATGCTCCCGACGTGAACCTTCTTGGTCGTGCTGTGCAGTCTACAGATGACAAGTCAGCACAAGCGAACGAGATCCGAGCAGCCATCGGCATCCCCCAGATCACGGGATCTACGTCTGTCGAAAGCGTGCTGAACGGACTTCGTTCAACGCTCTCTGCGGGTCAGGCACTTCAAACGACGTTGGGGGACACGGAGCGGGCTGTGCTCACCGATCTCGTGACCGTGGCAGACATTCAGTACCAAGTGGAGAAGATGCTCCAGGTGCCACCTCTCACCTTGTTCGTAAACCCGAACAGCCTTTCGATTTCCCATTCCACGGTACAGCAATACACCAACCGCACGCGGTATGGATACGTCTTTGAGCGGTGGGGCGAAGGTCAAGTCACGCTGTCCATCTCTGGGTCAACCGGAGCGTTTTGTGCGGGGAACCCATCAGGCACAGCGTTCGGTCCTACCACTTTGGGGAGCCATGAAAACGAAGTGCCTTCGGGTGTTCAATATGCCTCCAAGCGGGACTCGGCAGCGTACCAGCAGTTGGTATCGTTGTTTCAACTCTACAAGAACAACGGCTATATCTACGACACCGTAGGCAAGAGTGAAGCCCACTTGGCGGTTGGTGCTGTAGCCATCGACTACGACCAGATGACCTACATTGGCAACATCGACTCCTTTGAGTACAGCTACACAGAGGAGATGCAGCATCGGATTGAGTGGAGCATGGAGTTCACGGTGGGTCGCATGTACGACCATGCCGAGGAGCCGGTTGTTGTAGCTCCACAGAGCACACCAAATCCGGGTGTGGGTGGTTTATCTGATGCGGAGTTGCTTCGGTTGGTGGCAGACACCCCTACGCAAAACAGCATTGGCAACGGGAACCCGAGTTTCATCAATGTGTCCGGTACGGAGCAGTTTCAGGCTGATGAGTCCCGAGGCGAGACACCTTTGTCGGTGGTGGGGAGCTATTTCTCACCTACCAGCCTACTCGGGTAAAGGTAGAGCATGGCAATCGGTGACCGTCCATACATCGGGTCGTGGGAGATCGGCAAACAAACCATTGTTCGACATACCCCGGATGCTCGGGTGTTGATCAATGGTCAGACTGAGTTTGCGGTTTGTGCGACCTGCAACAAGAAGACTGACTTCAACCAGTACATCACATCCATCTCTTGCGATCCCAGCACTGATCCCATCACGTCAGCCAGCATTTCTTTGTCTGTGCCACGGCACAAATCAGATGTGTTCAGCCATGACGGTAATTATGTGCTTGAGGCGGGTCTGGAGATTGTGATTCAGATGCGCGGCTACTACCCGGTCAAAGGGTACGCCGCCAAAGGGCAGGAAACCAACGAAAGCGGTTTGGATTCCGAGGAAACCCCCGTCTACCCTTACTACCAAGTGTTCCGGGGCGTGGTGACTGAGGTGAGTCATGAGTTCAGCGGGGGTTTCTACACGGCTTCGATGTCGTGTGCGAACATCCTCCACTTCTGGCAGTACCTCTACTTGAGCACGAATGGATCGGTATTTGGCAAGAAACCGAAAGGTTCCGGGGTTGGGGTTGACCTTACGGGCCATGTATTCACGGGGATGTCTCCTTACGGGATCATCTACACTTTGATGCGGGTTGGCTTTGGGGCTGCCTTTGGTGTCAACTGGACGATTGCCACGCAAACCAACATCGCTGCCGTCGATGACTCAACCGGCGAGTCTCTTTTCAAGCACGCAGCTTTGTGGTGGGAGAAGCGATGGCAAGAGTCCTCTATGCGGCTTCGCATGTACGGCTTCGATGGGAGCTTGTTCAACGCCTTTGAGCAGTCATATCTGGGCATCTTTGACAATGATGGCGGCGGCAGAATCCTCAAGACATTCGACAGCACCAACCCGGATGTCAAGGATTTCGACAAGGGTGGTGTCAAACGAAAAGCGGGGGCAAGGGCAGTTGGGTATCAGGGGACGGAATCGACCGCAGCTATCGTAGGCGATGACGGGTCCAGATTAGACGCCACCAAGATGCAAGCCTTCACTCTTGATTTAGGCAGAATCGGATCAGTCAACATGTTTGAGGGCGAGTACATGTCAAAGTTGGAGATCGCCAACACAGCCAAGGAGATCACAGGCTTTGAGTTCTATCAAGATGTAGACGGTGACATCGTGTTCAAACCCCCATTCTACAATCTGGATACCCGAGAGGATCCTGTGTATCGGATTTCCGACCGTGATTTGATCAGCATCTCCGAGTCCGAGCGCGAACCGGAAGCCACCTATGTCAAAGGTTCTGGCTCCCTCTTCCAGAACTTCACGGGCATCCTTTCAGGTGAGTTCGGAACTCGACAAGGCAAATACGTCGATTGGCGTTTGGTAGCGAAGTTTGGGTGGAAAGAAACGTCCTTTGAATCGCACTATTATGCAGGCAGTAAGCAGATGTTCATCGGAGCTATCATGCGGCTCGATGTGGCGAACATGGAAATGCGGTCAGCTTCCATCACCATTCCACTGCGGCCCGAACTGCGACCCGGCTACCCGGTATACGTCGAACATCTCGATTGCTTCTATTACGTCAAGTCGATGTCCCACTCATTTTCGCCGGGAGGTGCGTGTCAAACCACATTGACCTGTGCCTCCAAGCGAGCGAAATGGCTTCCCCCCGGTCTTCCTGATCGTTCCGAGGGGGGTTCTGCTCTACCCACGTTGAACAACGTGCATCTTGATGCTCCCGGTGATTACCCGGCCATGCCGCTTTACGTTTTCCCGGAAGACATTGAAGGGAATGTCGCCGGGTCTAGTGGTCCTCCACGGATCATCGGCTACCCGAATGTAGTGCTCGCACTTGATCCTGACAGGATCAACCCTCGTACTATTCCCGGTCTTCCGACTTTGACCCAGGACACTCTCTTTGACGTTGCTCTGTCCATTGGGGCATTACGACGGAACCCGGATGACCCCGAGAACTCTTACTTGTTGAGTGCTGGAGACAACCCTTCATCGAACGCCGTAATCCAAAAAACGGCTCTGATCACTGCATACAACGATGTGTCGGAGGCGGCCAATCCGACATTGGCCGCAGAGGCCATCGAGAAACTATCCGAAGCAAACCCCAATCTGGGCGCTGTTTTGAATGCGGTTTTCCAAAGCGGCCTTTCAGACATCGAAGATGCAGAGAACCTGAGTCGATATATGTCGCTTCAACGGAACCTCAAGAATGTCTTCGGTGCGGGTGGGGATGACGCGCCTTCCGGCGAGTATCGGTACTACTCGTCTTCGGCCCCGTTGGAAACGGACCAAGCCCCGTATGAGTTTTCCTACGACCAGGAGACAAACCAGATCACCAAGGTCGTGCCGGGTGGGCCTGACTCAGCTATTTCATCCAAGGAGATCACGGTCCTTCGACAGGAAGGGGACCGAATCAAGATGAAAAGTGATTTCCCGACCAGAGGTTTTCGCGTTTACGGGCTGAATGCTCCCGAGGACGCGAAAAAATCGGATAAGTCAGGGGGGTTTACTGACGTTACAACCCGTGATATTCGGTTCATCAACTTCACGAGGTCCACAACAAGAGTCAAAATCAACGTCAGTTCAGAAGGCTCAAGTGGTCTGGCTGCGTTCATGTTGGATACCCGTGCTACGGCAAAGGTCATGGCTGCGGAAATGGAAGGCTATGCCCTTCGGTTAGGGCAAGGGGAGCAGGGTCAGGATCTCAACATCACCGAGCTTTTCGGGATCAATGACCCTGACGGAAACGGTTATGGAGGCGTCTTCGCCAGGATTGAAGAGTATGGGGCGGATCTTGGGCTTACTCCTGGGCCGGAAGATGTAAACAATGCCTTCGCCAAATTCAATCCAGCAAACACAGGCCAAAACACAGGAGGGTTCTACAACGCCTTCTCTGCCTTTACGCGGAAAATCACGGGAAAAGTCTCAATCATCGACCGAAGTGACCCTTCCATCGCCGCACTCTTGGAGGCTCTCTTTCCAGATGAATCGCCTACAGACGCAGACATTATCGCTGCTTTCGCGGATTTTGATGAGAGCGGTGACATCTTAAACATTGCATATGTGGACATACCCAACACCACATCAAAACCACGCGGGAAAACCGGAAACATCAAGAATGTAACTGGGAAACCTCTGAACTCAGGCATCAAAGCACTTGCAACCAAGTTGGGTAGGAGCTTGGCTGGCCTCCTTGGTTCACTACAGGCTGGGTACAGGACATATGCCCAGGAACAAAATGCCCGTTTAGGAAGTGATGAGTTCCCACTTCCAGAGGAGTACGAGTCTCGGTCTAAATTCCTCGAATCCTTTACCGGGTACCAGGAGTCCGTGAAAGGGACCTTCACCTTCACCACCCCCAGCTACACAAACAAGTACAAACACACCGCTGTCCTCCCTGTCTCCGACAATGCAGGGTACGAAGTGTACGGGACGATGGCCTATGGCAGAGGTCTGGACATCAAGAAGTATAGGGGGTTGTTGGACACTTTAGGGTCACCCACAACCACTGATTCCATGAAGGCAGTCGAGGCGTTTTTTGCTGACTTGGCTCTGAATGGAATGTCAGCCCCCGAAGCCCTTCAAGTAACGTCACCGGAAAAGAGGGCTGAACTCGCGGCGGCTCTCAACACAACGGATGACAAGTTGGATGCCGTGGTTGAAAACATCACCTCGGATGACTCTGATGCTGTGTTCATTCGGAACACACCAGTCACGTCTCGCAGTCGCGGCATGTCAAACACGTTTGGTCTATCTGTCGCTGAATTGGCCGATCTTACGGTGGATGACAGCACTGTTTGTCTGTGTAAGGGCGTCGAAGCATCTCATTTCCTGCAAGCCTTCACAGGGGATTTCATCGAGTTGAGGGGAGATGAGGCAGTCAATGACTTCCTTCACGTTGAGGCAGAGACGGCAGGGTTTGGCTACGAGACTACGAAGCAAGCTCTTGCAGGACAAGCACTTGATACACGGTTCCAAAATGAGTTGGAGCGCATGGGAAAGAACACCTACGAGGCTGTTCGCAGTGTCGGTCGCACCATTGAATCCGAATATCAATCAACTCGTGATCAACTAAATGAGGCTGGGCAAGGGGTCGTCGATGCGTTTCAGGTTGAGGCTGGGCAAGCAACCCTAACGCCTGATGAGGAGGGTTGATCATGAAGGGTAATGGGAAAGTCACCAGCGGCGACATCAAACGTGAAGTCGGAACTTCCAACCTGGAGAAATCAAATCTCCGAGGCGGTCGTAAGTTCCCCATTCGATATGGAACTGTCACCCGTGTTGATCCGAAACGGATGGTAGTGGACATCAAAATCATCAGTCAGACGAGTGTGAAGTTCACGAATGTTGCCATCACCTTCCCTGGAGCAGGAGCCAGACACTTCTTTGGGGCGATGCCTGAAGTAGGTGATATGTGCTTGCTCGGCCAACAACCAGGAGAGTCAGGGCGATCCAAACGTCCAGTCATTCTTGGTTGGTATGTCCCGTCCACACAGGCTGGGTACGACTGGCTCAACGTCCGTTCTCACGGACCCGACGAACTGGATTTAACCCCAAAGCAGAAAGTAGCTTTGGAGGGGATTGCGTCTGAAAGACGCCATAAGCTCCGACAGATGGAAGCGGGCAACATCATCGCCTCTTCCTCACAGGGATCAGACCTTCTCCTGACCGAATCGGTCACGTTGGCTAACCGACGCGGTAACGAGGTGATCCTACGGGATCAGGATCAAGCCCTGGTTGTCCGAACCCTTCAGCAATTTCATGCCGGAGCGGGATTTCGTACCTACAGCGGCATGATTCAACGGGATGCGGATCTACTTCCAACTCAGATCGCAAAAGGTCTTGTTGATTGGTCGTCTGACCGTCAGGTGGACGAAACAGGTGCTCCTCTCCCCCCATCAGAACTGGATGACACGGGAGATGACGCAGACACTCCAAATCTAGCAGGGGTCTACGACACGGGCATCATCACCACTGGCGTGACAGAGCCTACGGAAGTGTTGCAAAGAGGTCTGTTCATGGACCTCAACGGCAACCTCTCCCTCAATGATGCGGCAGCGGTTTATGGCGGCAAGTCGATGTATCGAGTCTCCACGGACTTGAGCACCAACAGCGTATCGAATGCTGGAGTCGAAACTCTCACCGAGTACCGGATTGAAGTAGCCCATACCAGCACGGGTGTTCTCCCGGTCACTGAACAAACAGACGGGATCGACATCGACCGATTGTTGATTACCCCTCCATCGGACGACCCTGACACCGAGGGCGGGAACCAGAGTGGAACGACCGACCCTACAAAACTCAATCCCAACAGCCCAATGGTCGAGTTCGTGTTGGGCACGGCAGTGGGCAACGATGCTTTCTTCAAGCCCGAAGAGTATGGGGTTCCACTCGTAGCGAAGGTCACCACAGAGAGCGGTGAACAGCAGACCGTCATTCGAGCTTACGATTCTGAATCAGACACACTCCAAGACCAACTGGCCTTCCTGATCCGCTCCCGAGATCCCGAAGACCCAAGTAAGGAGTCGTTTATCGCTCTCAGCAAGGGCGGCGCATGGTTGACTTCTTTTCAGGGGCAGGGGTCGAAGGTCAGCCAAGAAAACCTTCGGACGGGGAAGGTTAGTTTCTACGGGGCGGATGCTGATGGTCAGAGCCGCGTTCTCAACGCTTCCGGTGCAGTGGCGATCAGTGCCTCAACAGGGAGGTCTGCCGACAATGTAGGTGTTGAGATCAAATCCGAGTCCGGTGCCGTAGAAATCTACGGCGGTGGCCCAAATTCCGAAGGTGGGGCCGATGGGAGTCCGAACCCCAACAGCCCGTCAAACAGCAAGACAGCACTCTCTTTACGAAGTGCCAACGGGGCTATTCTAGGGGCTGCGGAACAAATCAAGGTAGCGGCACCCGAGATCAACCTGACCGAGAACAAGGTCACAAACATCTCCGCGTCGTCTGCCTTCAACGTGAATGCTGGTGACACCATCTCGATGTCGAGCAAGGCATCGAGCACCACGATCAACGGTAAAGCCGAGTACACCTTTGGTGGACCTCTGGACGGTCTGGCGACCAACGGAGCCACACGGTCCACCACATTCACCGGCAACCCCGCCACAGGCGCTCTGGGAGGTTCTGTAGACAATTACGAGGTGGTGTTCGGTGGTCGTTCGGAGTTGTTCCGGTTGGGACGCCACGAAACCGTGGTGAACGTCGGATCTTTCAATGTGTCTACGATGGCCGTCGGTTTACCCGACATTGGACCCGGTGCTGGTTTCTCCATTGCCACAGGTATTCCGCTACTCGACAACAAGGTATCCGCAACGCCTCTTACGCTCACTGCGATTGCGAATACCGGGACGGCTTTGCTCTCTGCCACCAAAGGAACCGTGACAGTCACCGGGATCGCTGGAACCTTCATTAACAGCCTCGCCTCAATCGGCATCGCTGCACCTCTTGTCCGAGTCACCGCGCCCGGACCTTTCGGGGGTGTCTTGACGGATGGGTGTATCGACTCCCTGACGGGGCGGCCTTTCTTGCTTTCTGGGACTATTGGAGCACCCGGTTTTCGGGTGGGATAATGCCAGTCACACCTCCTGCGGTGACCGCAGCAATCATCTCTGCCGGTCCTTTGTTGAAAGGACCGGCGTGGTTCCAACTGGCAACCTCCATCGGCATCGGTGTGGTCGGATGGTCCATCATCCCAGCCAATGTGTTCTTGACTGGAAACACCACAGGTACCGTAGGGGGAGGAGCAGTGACCGGGAAATTGGTCATCCCGCCTGTCCCGTTGCCTGTCGTAGCTTCTCTGTCCGCAGCGGGGATGATCGGTCTAAATGCACCGCAAGTGGCTACGGCTGTGGGGATCGGTATCGGGACCGCGTATTCAGCTTCGGGGGCTTACGTCGGGGCCAGTGTCGGAGCCATTGGGGCGAATGTGTCAAAGGTGACATTCGCAAACCCAACGACACTCGTTGCGGCTCTGAACCTTGCGATGGCCGCACAAGGGATCATTGGACCTGCCTCCAAGCAATTGTCTGTGGGTCTGGCTCCCGGTATTGCGACTATGTTTCTCACAGGGTTTGGGACAGGTGTGGCTGCCGGTCCTGCTGGCCCCGCACCGGGTACAGGTGTGAGCACAGCCAGCATCATCTGAGGGACTTGCAACGTGGGCTTCGATCTAAACGGCTATGTGCTACGACCCGCAAGGGCAGCGACGGGGAACGCTTCATCCACAGATGAAGCAACCACGGGCGTAGATCGAGATCATATCGACCCGGCCACGATGACAAGTCTTGGGTACTCAGCGGTGCCCTCAAATCCTGTGGAGCCTTACGCCGATATGTATCGAGCAGCGGTGCTTCTCCAACCGACTGCCCGTGCCACCAAACGCGAATACTGCCTGTTCGCAGCCACTACAGGCTCCTTGAGCACCATCGAAGACACGGCCTTCACGCTGTTCGGTCTGGCCAGCACTGTAAACCCGATCCCAGATGATCTTCCAGTAGATGCCGGAGCCTTCAACGACGGAACACTCAGCTTCTATGTTCGTGACCCGAACTCACGGGACATCTCTTCGGTCACCTCTATCGTGATCGCAAAAGGAGGTGCGACTCCTGCAACGCTGGTTGCATCCGTGGCGTCCTTTGATCCCCTGAGTGGATTGACCACCATCACGGATCCCGGATTGGGTGGAGGGTTCTCCCTTGAACGTGGGGATGCCATTATTGGTTCTTACTACGTTCTCGCGGGCGTTTCGTTTTGGTGGACGCGCAATGACCCGGATGATGGGATCACGCGGTTTGGTTGGGATGGGATTGCTCAAAAGTGGCTGCCACTCAAAGGGTCGTCACCGAGAAATCTCGGTCCAGTAGACCCTGACGAAACGTACAAACTGACCCCACCTCCGAGCCGGTTCCAGGTCGGAGACACGTTGCCGGGGGATCCCGGCACCCCTGATTCTTATGCGTTGGTGCGTGTGGGCCTCTACCCCGACGCAGGATCGACGCCTCTGGAGGTTCGTGTAGTCCCCGATACAACTGCCGATGCAGGTTGGGATGGTGGGACAGGCAACGCTATCGTGGGCATTACCAACGGCGTTCTTGTTCTCAACCCGGTCTTTGCTGACACTGAGGCGGGGCGTGACCTCTGGTACAACGCTGAAACTTTTGTGGCAGACGCAGACGGAGACATGGGTGCCGTGGCAGGGTTGCCGACCACGGACAACCAGGGGTTCCCTGTCTTATCTCCTGTGCCAGGAGCGACGGAGCGACCCTTTCTGCGGATTGGCAACCGCCAATACCTGACTCCGATTTCGGTAGCGACTGACGGTGATATTTTATCTCCAGCGGCTATCACTGCGGGTCAGTTCTACTGGAGTCGTACAACCGGGAAGGTTGTTCTCTCGGATGCAGACATCAATCGGTGTACGCCGGGGGCTACGGGCTACGACATTACCTTCCTTGGAGCACGGCTATGGTTTGATGGTGTAGCTCTCTCAACGCAGCCTGTTCCCATTCGAGCACCGAGTGCGGTGGTGGACACCAATGGCGATCCTCTGGACGGTAACCCCACTACGGTAAAGACATCTTCCGGGGACCTGTACATTCAGAAAGCCGTCTGCCTACCTCCTCCGGGGGTCAGTGGTGTGTCGTGGGTGCCAGACGGTTCTGGGGACGCGCCTGACCTCGCAACGGACCCGCAGACACGACCTAATGGGTCTGGGTTGGTCCGAAAAGTGCTCGGTGAAGCGGGTGATACATTCTTCTTTTCGGGGGCCGCTGATGGGAGTGGGGGCGGCTACGCCTACGAGAACGTCGATGTCGTCGAATACGACAATGATCTCCCGAAACTCAAGATCAAGGTACCGAAAACCGCTGTAGCAGTGTCTCGTATGGAGGCTGTATCTACACCGCCTCCTGTAGCCCACGCTTCTCGGATCAAGTTTCGGCCTCGCCCTGTCAAGAAGGACGCGCTGTATTTCCGTCAGACGATGGTGATTCCGTCCGTCTATTCAGAAGATGCGGTCCTCTACACACGCTTCGGTGAACCCTTCACATTGGATGGCACCGAAACCATCCGTCTCGTGCTCAACGCAACCACCTATGAGTGGAGTGCAGCCACACTGGGTGCCGGTGACTTTACCGCACAAGAGATCGCAGATTCTCTACTCAATGACTCAACCCCCGGTCTACCTGTCGGCAGCACAGGCGTTGAACGTGGTCGCGTGTGGGTGAAGGATCCGACCGGGACCAACATTGAAATCGTGTGGAACACAGATCAGATGGATCTGACGGGCCATGCGGCTCTCGGATTGCTTCCCGGCTGGAAAGTGACCCCCGGAAATGACAGTTTCCGTTGGCTTCCCGACAATGGGGCGGCTTTGGGTGTGTTCCGAAGCCCGGAGAACCTTGATCGTAGCGAAACGACTCCTGACATCCGATCAAGAAACTCCTTCAACAACGTGATCCTGACCGACGACATTTCAGCGGTGCCCTTCGTCACGGTAAACCAGCCTCCTTTAGAGGATATTCCCGGCTACGCAGACGGATCTCATTTCCGAGTGCAGCTTGGTTTGTTGGCGATCAACCTCAAAAACTACCAGACAACGCTAGGGATCGGCATCAAATACGAGTGGGAGAACAACCGTTTCTCATGGATTGCGGACGGTGTGACCAACGCCACCTCGGTCCCGTACCCGTCGCCTGTACTCCAGTTGACTGACACGGGTGTGCTGCCCGAAACGGTGTCTTCGGCAGCGATGTTGGACTCTGCCTTTGGTCTTGATCTCAAAGGAGCCACAGACACGGCTTACACGGAACTGATCCGAGGAACTGATTTCTTGATGCCTGGTGATGGTCAGCCCGGTCAAGCACTTCGTATTGAAGTTGCCGGTGGAATCAAGGCACAGGGTGGCAAAGGCACATTCACGGGGGGTCAGTTCACGTTCACGGACCCCAATGTGAACCAAGCCGACTTGCTTGCAGCGGTCGAGGTCGGGTACCTGCTTCACATTCTCGGTGGTGATGCGGAGGGCATATATACCATTGATGTCAAAGTTCCGGGGCCGTTCACCGAATTGACGGTCAACCCTGCATTCCCGGCTGGATCGACGACAGCACAGTGGCGCATCTACGAAGCTCAAACTCGGGATAACCTTGACGGAACTCTCCTTGCTGATGTGAAGCAAGTGGTCACAAACCACTTGTCCGAGGAGCCATTCAAGATTCGGGTGCTCACCTCTGCGGGGGAGATACCGGGTGTCATAACCGTGAACCCTGTAGATGCCGTTGCATCCAATCGTATTGTGCAGATGCGGTTTGGTTTGGAATCAGGTTCTCCCGAAGCTGCCGTGTCTTATTTGGAGCGTGGGGTCGAAGTCGGGACCGTTGTAGAGTCAGGGCTTGTACTCCCCACATTGACCGACCCTCATGTGACCAACTCGGTTCCCGGCACGGCCTACTTCCAGATCCGCATTGGGGCCAACGTCTTCTCATCCCCTGGCACGTTGACCATTGATCAAGGCACCGCTCCGGTTGGTGGTGTGGACGTGAACGTGACCACAGGGGCTATTCTCATTGACCCTGGAGTGGTATCTGATCTCTCAGGGAGCATGGTCTACTACGACCAGATTTTCCTCAGCCCGCTCCTTTTGAGCGCAGGACAGTGTGAGATCAATGCTGCTAACGGTCAGGTCAACCTTTCCGACGCCGACCTTGTAGCGAACCCTGGAGCCACAGCCTACTTCGTGGAGCAGATGGTCACGGAGAACAACCTTGATGTGACCATCTCCCCCGTGAATGGCTCCATCCTGTTCAACAAACCCCTGCGGGCCATGCAGGTTGTCGAGGTCAACTACTTCCAGGCTGACACCAACGGAGACAAGGTTCTGGATGACGATGGCAACCCCATTGAAATCACGGAGTTCCTGCCTCTGACTGTACGGTTGGAAGAGGCTACACGAGTCACGGACACGTCCTTCACCTACAACCCCACGGGACGTACTCTATCTGACAAGGTGGAGTCCTTCATTTGGGTGGGTGTCGAACTCCAGAACTTCGCGGGGGTTACGACCGCAAGTGATGTGGGTGGCATCATCACCCTCACGTCACCAGCCCCTCTTACAGAGGCCGTTCAGATCAACTACGGCGTGTTGGAAGCCTTCGGTGGTGAGCAGGCGTACACGGTCAGCAGCCCTCCGGTATACCGAAAGCCATTTTGGTTGGATGTCCTACAAGACACGTTCACGCTGGAAACCAACCGGGCAATTGATTTCCCGGTTGGGCATCTGGTTTTGCTGGGTCCAGCACCACTCTACATTGAATCGGTGGTCTACGATGCCGGTGAAGACACGACGACCATAACGGTCTTCCCTCCCCCACAAGTAGAAGTCGGTAGTCGGGCAGTGGGTCGTGACGCAGGGCTGACCGTTTCCGATTTCTCGGTATCTGTGGATCGGGGTGGTGCAACGGGCTTTATGCCCAACCTCAATACAGCGGTGACTCCACTCCTTCCCGCTGACAAAGGTCAGTTACAAGTGGCCTTTTACGGTGACGTTCGCCGGTACACAAAAGCGAACCACCTTCTTGAGATCGGTGGTTATCCCTACATTATCGTAGGTGCAACGCAATCGGAAGACGGACGGAACACGGTAGTTGACTTGGCGACTCCTGTGTATCGTGAGCACGACAACTCGGACATCGTTCGGGTGAGTGTGCGTCCTGTGTACGCACCTAACCCCGTTGAGTTCACGGGGATCGCGCCGTTCCTCCCGAGCGAGGAGTATGACCTGTTCCTTTTGGGTCGGGTCAACGGAAGCGGTGCGGATATTCCAGGCAAGCAGTTGATCGAAGGTGTTCATTACACCGTGGACACCAACACAGGAAGCGTGGTCTTCCAGAACCCCACGCAAGAGGCGTTGCGTGCAGGTGAATACCTGCACTTCCGCTACACAGGCTTGAAGGAAGTGCGTCCCGAGATCGTGGACGGGGCACTCCTGTACCCCTTCTACAAGAGCCAATACCTGCACATGACAGCACCAGCGGTCGAAAACCGGGTGTTGGGGAGCACACTGAAAGCACAGTACGTCTATCGAGCACCAGACTCATTCTACTTCTCGGTGCTTCCCTTGGTGGAGTTCCTGCCTGAAGTCGAGAGCACGTCCAGTTCATTGGGTGTGACACCTGTGAGCAGTGGGGCAGCACTTCCTTTCGGTGGTTCTACTGACCTGAGCAAACAGGGGGGGTTCGGGCTTCGTGGGGACACCCAAGACCTCAAGGATCAAGACCGGGCCGCACGGGCTTACCTCAGCCTGTTCAACGGGGTGGTGCTGGCCTTTGAGCAAGTGTTGGAAGCCATCGACGGCAGGATCATCGGGGACCGGGATGGGAAGTTCCGGTTCTTTATCGGTCGCGGTAAGCGGTATGCACGTCCCGGCTGGGAGGACGAGATCACAGGGGATCTCGTCACGCGGCTCATCTGGCGAGCCATCGTCAACGAGTGGGCAGAGGATTCAGCTTTCAATGGCTACTACAAGATCGAAGACCCGGTGTTTGACCCCCTGACGGCTGAAGAAAAAGACCCGACTGATCGGCCCGGTGAGACAGATGGCAAAACACCGAACCCGGACACGTTGAGCTACTTCACGGGCTTGCAACGCAACCGGGTCAAGAATGACATGGATGACAAGCTGTTGATTGGCTTCGGTCGTCCGCGTGGTTTGGCAGTGCTGTTCCCGCAGATCAATATCCCCGGTGTCTTCAAGCAGATGTGGGAGGCACACCCGTATTCGCGTTTGTTCCCTGAGAAATCGAAGCACTTCACTCGGCTGTATCCCGGCCTAGAGTATGTGCCGGGGTCTGATCCTGGCTTCTACTCGTCAGGCCGCAAGCTGACGGCTCCTGGCCCTGAGCCGGGAGAGCAGACGGAACAGAAGGTCAAGACCCGTGGTTCCACCATCGGGACGATTGTGAACCCGGCGTTGGGGGTCATCACCAATGTGGTCGATGTCACCACGAATGATCGGTTTCCTCGCGCTCGTGTATGGGCCTACTACCCGAACGGCAACGCTGATCTGGATGCTGCTTTGGGCACTGTCACAGTGGGGTTTGCGACTCTTGTGGCGACACCGTTGCCTCTGGGTGAGTTCCCGGTAGATCCGACGACAGGGTTCCCTGACACCACAGACCTGATCACGACCGCGAACCCCACGGGATCTCTGTTCTCATTGGAGTCGGGTGACGCCGATCTTTCGACCCCAGCCTTTGAAGTAGGGCAACAAGTCAACTACGGGAAGCCCAACGACACGACCTACACCCTGACGGATTCCGCAGGGGAGGGCATCTTCGTGGCAACGGTGCAGGCGGGGTGTGTGGTCACTCTGGGAGACATCTCTGGCACCGAAAAGGCTGGGTCTGATGTGTTTTACGATGGTGCAGCGACCTTGGAGGAGGTGGTCAGCGTAGACAACGGCTACGGCGATACTGTATTCGGCGTTCCGATTGTTGACTTCGGTGTGCTAGGGGCCATCGCAGATGTGATCCCAGGCGATCAAGACGACCTTCTCGCGATCACCGCTGCGCTGCCTGACTACCGGATCCAGTTCGATCTCAAGGTGGGCAAGCGCACAGGTGAGTTCATCGACGCTTCCCTGGCCGTGAAGGAGGATGTGTTCCCGCTGCCTATGCAGACGTGGTTGAACCAGAAGCCACCACAGCCGTTGACGTGCATCGAAGGCATGGTTGAGTTCATCAACACAGACGCCAACCCGGTAAAGCTCCCGTGTCTGCTAGGACAGGACAAAGATGACTCGGGAGACAACCAGATCCCATATCTCCGGGGCACGGACACTGAACTGGCAGTTCTGGGTCGCGTAGCTGCTGACCTGACTTTCTTGTTCGTGGACACGACCGCTGCGCCTCCTCACACATGGCTTGCCGTGTACCCAGACGAGATCGTGATCTCGGACGGGGAGATCCTGACCAGTGGCTATGCCATTGCGCCTAACCGTGATCCTGCAACCCTCTACACAACCATCAACTCAGGTTGGACTCCGGTAGCGACCGCTGGTTCATACACACCTAACTCGGGTGTGGGTGATGTTCGTGAAGGTGATTTCCTGTTCGTCGAAACGGAACAGGCGGGGATTCCGGTGGGGATCACAGGCATCCTGTCTGTAGGAGCAGTCACCAGCGCCACGTTGGAGGTGCCTCGATTCGTGACCCCCACCGAGTCGGGGACGATTATCAAACACACTATCGAGAACGCAGCGGTAGCGGTCAACGGAAGCGGTGCTGCGGGGGTGGGCGTTACGGAAACTTTCAATCCCATCCCACCCCTCTACACCACGACATTCGATTTCTCGACCGTTGGCTTCGTGCTGGACGATAACGGGGGAGGTGCCCCATCAGGTATCGGAGGGTACAACCAGTTCTTTGGTATTGGGGGCACGGGAAACACGCTGATTATTCGCATTTATGACGTGAATACGGGGGCCTTGGTAGAGGCGATTGCTTTCTCGGACCAAAGCCCTGCATCAAGTGTGTGGGGAACGGTGGTGGCTCCCGGTGGTGTGAACTTGTTCTCTCCGCCCACCGCCAACGGGAGCACGATCACGGTCGTGACCCTCGCTCCGATATCCACGGTCGCCAATGACGGCACCCTGTACGACGTGACCATCTCCGTCGATGCGTACACGACGGTAGCGACCGATGCGATTACGGGTCTGGGTGTCGGCTCCGCTACTGGGACGATCACCGCTGCGGTCGCATCGGATCGATTGACCTTCTCGGAAACCCTCAGCCTTGCCGACGCGGCTGACCGAGCCACAACCACAGCCACGGGCGCTGTGAACGTGGGCACGTCCCTTGCGGTGTGGGAGATTGAAGCAGGTGCGTCTCCGGGATGTACAGTCAACGCTCCCGCCTCGGTGAACGGTGGTGACCCCTTCACCTTCTTGGAAAGGCTTGTGGGAGTCGTCCCTTACGTCGGCACGTTCACCCAAGCGTCTGTAGCCGGTGCGGGCGATGAGAGTGGAACGCTTCGGGCGATGTCCTGGGAAGCCTACGGCAACACGCCTTTGGATGCCTTGGACTTGTCTGGGATCAAGCTCGCAGCGGCGGCTTCCTCAAACGCAGGCGAATCCAGTCTGATCTTGGGCGGCACCGGCAGATGCCTCGATGCGACCTCCTTTGGTCGGGATCGGACGTGGATTCAAGACCTCACTGTAGCCACAGGGTCCACGGCGAACGTCGAGGCTGGGGATACCGTTGTGATCTACGAGGGGCCGAACCCTGGTGATGCAGCGGTCAAGGCTGGGACGTACTTGGTCCGTCATGCGGTTCCGACCAACAACACAGCCTCGGACGGGACGGCTATTTTCCGTGTGAACCCACAGGTCAATGCAGGTGCCAGCGAGAAGATCGACCTCTCATTCCCGAAGGTCAAGACATCGGATTTGGGTGCCTTGGAGATCGTGACCGGTCCTTTAGCCTCTGTCACAGCATCTCCCACAGGCCATGCCTTCACGGCCACAGGGAGAATCTTCTTGATTCTCAAGGATCAATATGCGTCCTACGACGCGGGGACAACAACATGGACGGTGGACCCAGATGCCGTCTATTCAGCGGACTACTCCAATGTGACGGTAGACCCCCTTACAGGGAACGCCACGTTTACGATCTCTGGAAACTACCTCGATGCGACAGGCGCTTCTCTCGGATTAGCTTCCGTTTTCTTTGCTGCCGTAACGGTTGGCACGAAAGTGTCTGGGATGACTTTCCTGCCCTTACGTCAGTTGAACGGCAACTTGCCGTTGAACAACACGGTCGGACATAACGTCGCACCGAGCGGCAACTCCGCCATTGGGGGTATCGAGGAGATTCATTTAGGATCTACCCTCATCGCAGGCGGCGATAAGACATTCGACACGAGCGGCGCTACCCTTGTCCGATCCACCGCCCCCTTCGGAACCAACCGGCTTCGGGTGAATGTTTCCAACGGAAACAACAACATCGACTTCTATTCGGCACGAGATGAAGTGGTGTACCCCTCGGATTCTCTTTTGGGTCCAGCGCCGAGTGGTGTATCCACCTACATCAGCCTGCAAGAATTGGATGCTGCCGACTGGAGGGACATTCACTTTGCTGTATTTCCGGTTGTTGTTGTCCCCGCGCTTCCAACATTGGAGTGCCTGCTTCCAAAGGATCGGGTGTCTGTCAGCGATGCCTTGACCGGTGGCGTAGGAAGGTTCTACGCGATGTCTGGTGTGTTCTTGGAACCGTCGATCCCTCTCCCAGTAGGTGATTTGGGCCAAGCACTCCCACACGTTGTCGCTGCCTCGTATTCTTTGGCCACGACCAGCCAGATCGGTATGCGGAACTTCGATGACTTCAACACAGTTCCGGTTGGCGAGGAGATCATCGGCTTCGTGGTGAGGCGCATTCGACGGTTCCACAAGCAGAGCACCGACATCGTAACTGGGCTGGACCCACTTCGGTTTGCATACGAGATCAGGCGAGGTGAGGTGTCAGGCTATGTGCCTGGGACACGGACGTTTACCGCTGACACCGTGACCTACGGAGCGGCTACCAATCTCGGGCCATTCAGCAACGCTGATGTCAACATTCACTCCGGCGACTCCCTACGCATCATTGATCCCACGACCCGCGCAGTCACGGACACCGTAGAAATCCAACGGGTCACAGGTCCGACGACCCTCATACTGAGGCCGCCAGGGTTGACGGAGACGATTCCAGTGGGCGCTCTCTTTGAGGTCTACTTGGAGCAAGCCATCGTGCCTCAAGAGCAGTCGAATGAGCAGTTGCTCGATCTGATCACAGACAAGGTGGTGTACGAACGGCGTGTGCCCTACACAACGCCTCCAGAGGACGGTGGGTTCGTTGCTGCCGTCAATGAGATGCAGGACAGCGGTGTGTCTTCGTGGGCTGCGGAGGGGGCCGCTGAAGGGGATTACATCGTGGTGGACCCGGCTGGGGTTCTCTATGAAAGCACCGAGAAGGGAGTGCGTCCATTTGGGGACCAGTCAACCATCGAACGCGGTGCTGGACTGCCTTATGATGACGGCGCTCCGAGCAAATTAGATGACAACCGAGGGTTTTATCAAATCACCTCGGTCGATAGCGTGGCGAGTGGTGTGCTGGAAGTGGATGGGGAGTCACGATTCTCTAACGGGGAGCCTTTTGGTGGAGACGACCCTTCTGATTCCGAGTACGTCGTCTTGCCGACCATCCACGCATCGACCATCCCAGAGGGTCCAGACGAGGGGCAACAAGACCTTCGGGTCACAGCGGGGCCAGTGGGAAGCTCATACCGCGACCGAGTTGCTCCTGACGCAGATCGAAGCCTCCAGCCTTTCGCCTACAAAATCATTCGACCCAACCCGGTGTTTTCACAGGATGCTGTGGAACTTGTCCTGTTCATGCGGGAACGGATGCTCTCGTGGATCGAGGCATTGAGCACGTTTTACGCACAGGGTGGTGATTACTACATCTTCCAACGCGATGATCACATCAAAGATGTGGGATCGAGCACAGATCCGACAGCGGGCCTTGGTGTAATCCACAACATCGCAGCCATCGGGTTGCAGGGATTGGTCGATTACACGCCGTTCGCCAACACATCGGACTGCCTCTCGGTTCTGGATCGTCGATTCTGGGTGCTCGACTCACGGTTGGACTCGCTGGGGTACACCGAATTTTCAGATGATGGTTTCAGTCAGCGTCCCGTTTTGCCTGATCTCATTGACGACGTGCTCGACTTGGATGATCGGTTCCGAGATCAGCGGTACGCATGGATCACCTTCCGAGCGAACCAACAAGGCGGGAGCATACAAGCTGCCAAGAGAGCCATCTCTAGTTTGGACGCTCGTCTCCAGAAACAACGTGAGGCTATCGCTCGCCAGAAGGCGTTGGATGAGTCCTCTTGACGGTAATGTGCCTGTACCGAAGTGATTAGAGAGGTTTGCATGGCCGTCGATGAAAACATGACCGTCGAGAAACTCCGAGAAGCCCTTGAGGCTCTAGGGGTGTCAACGGACGGTGCTTGGAAGCAAACCACCGCTCGTGACAACATCGAATCTCCGATTGTGACCCGGCAAAAGGACGCCTTGCGTAAGATCGAGAAGTTGTTGGTCAACCAAGTTGAGCAGGACAAACAACAAGTAGCAGACCTCCACATTGCCCTTCAGCGGCTCAAACATGGTGGTGGGGGGTGATGTATGGCAGGTAAAGATTGGATTACGGTTGCACCGAGTCTTGATCCCATTCTCGCTCCAGTCAACGCAGTCATCGCTGCGATTGATTCGGTGTTGTCGTTCCTGATCGCGTTGCTCAATGTAGTTCAGTTCATCCTGAACATCGTCAAAGCATTCCTGGTTGGGCTACTCAATCCAATTCGTCCTATCATTGAGGCCATCATCAAAGAGATCCGTCAGATCATCAACGATCTACGGCAAGCGGGACTCTATATCGCAGATGACCTTCAGTTCTTTGAGGTGGAACCAGTCAACCGCACCCAAAACTTACTTGGCGGGTACTCGGAGTACGAGCGTCGGATGCTCTCGCGGCTGCTCAACCGCACAGACCCCACACGTCCTGATTTCTCCTCTGCGACCACGGTGGTTGCTCTCTTTGCGTATGTTTCCTCGGGTGACGTATTCGCGCTCATGGAGCTACTACAGCGCATCGCATCGTTTTTTGGGAAACGTGAGAACCTACCTTCCGCACCCTTCCCGGCACCCACGACTCCGACTGCAACACTGGGAACCTACGGCAATCCGATTGTTCGTTTCGTGCCTCCTAATTCCCTGTCGGGAGCGCCCGACGCCGTAAACGTGTCTTGGTCTATGCCGAGCACTGGAACGCCCTTCAGCAACCCTCCCAAGGGCTTCCTTGTGCATGTATCGACGGTGCCTGACGGCTTCGGTGTGCGTGCCTTCAAACCAAACCGCGAAAACTCTCAAAATGTAGAGGATCTGCCTATTGCGGCATTGGCGGCAGTAGATCCTACAGACGGGACCGAGCTACGCCTGTATGGCGGCTTGAGTGACATCGGGTTTGGTGATTCCCCCGCTATCTTCACAAACAACGTCGGCGAACCTCACACAGCCAAGCTGTACTTCTCACTCGACCAGAACACTCCTTTGATTCCACCAAACGAATTGAATGGGTCTGGAACACCCTCCGGTGCAGCGACGTACTACTTCACACAGCCGCTTTCGGGATTGGTTGGTGGAGGGGTGACCTACTCTTGCACCCTCAAGAAGTCAGACCTTCCTCAGCGCATCTCCTTGGAATCAAGTGGTGGGGTAACTACTGTCAAAACGGAGGACGCAGATACGTTCTACATCCGGGTCCGACCCGTCACCAAGACTTACGTTAGCAACGGGAATTTGAGTGGGGCACCGGGGGCACCTTCACTGATCGAAGCAGACTCGGTGTGGAAACCATACGTCATCACAGATAAAACGGTGTGGGCCACATCGGGGATCATCCTCAACCCTCTTACAGGATCGGAAACCAGCGGTCTTTACGGCAAAGCGTCACAAGCAGCCGTGGTGAACTTCCCTTCGGCAGCACAGCTAGACTTCATTACCGCGACCCGAGCCGCCCTGGCGATCTTGTTTTTAGTTCGTCCTGATCTGGTTGGGGAAACCTTGGTTTTTGATGAAGATGACGAAACCTCATTTCAAGCCTCAAACGACACCTTCTCTTTTGGCCATCCAACAGGATTGGAGGGTCTGAAGGACTACCTGACAAGAGCAGGAGTCAAGCCGTCCTTCTATGAGGAATCCACAGATCCAAGCACCTTTTCTCGGCAGGTGTTGGAGAAAGTTGCAGACCTCGCAAACAGACTGTTCGGAGACTACACCCCCTCCGAAAGCATTGGAGACGCCCTCTCGGAGCAGGTGGAAACGCTCACGTCATTCAAGTGGACAGACATCGACCCAGATTGGCCGGACCTCACGATTTTGGAGACGCTCCAACAGAGCAATAGTGGTTACGGCATCGCCGGTAGGCCCGAAGGCTATGGTCTATCCACAGATGAGGCTGCGAAGCGCCTCCGGCGAGGAGAGTTTTTATCGGGCGGTAAATGGATAGATCGCAAACCCATCTTCCCTGAGAGGTTCACGGGTTCGGTTAGTAGAAGGACTGCCCGACGACTTGGACACTCTTCCAGAAGTATTGAATCAATCTTATCCGACCACAGTTTGTTTGGAGCGTTCATCGAAGGCATGGGGTGGTCCGATTACTGTCCAGTGCTGTTCTCTCTTCCCGATGGAAGGGGAAATTCCCAGTACATTCTCTACATCCAATTCATCCGAAAGCTGCTCATCGAGCATGACGGGGGGGTGATGTTGAGTGCCTCAGCATCTATGCTCAATGTCGTTAGTGCAGCCTTCCCTCTGACTCCGGGCCAATGGCTTGCCATCAGGTTCTTGGACAAGGCACTACAACCCGTAGATGCGTTGCTCACGGATCTCGATGCGTTCCTCCAAGCGATTCTTGATGGGCTGCAAGGAACCCTCGACAAGATCATCGCGTACATCGAAGCTATCCAAGCCCGGATCTACCAACTACAGGCGCTCATTGAGAAGATTCGGGCACTGCTCAATGCTCTGACCCTGTTTGATCTCCCTTCGTTTTCGGGGCTTTTGTTGGTGGAGAATGGCACAGATGGCGTAGCTTCATCGCTTGTCACAGCGGGGAACAAACCGACTGATGGTGTGACGACCTATGCAGCGGGGACGGTGGTGGTATTCGGGGGTCTTCCTGCGGTGTTTGCAGAGTTGATCGCCCTCGTGTTGGCAGGGGGGTCGGAATAATGCCTTCGTTTTCTGCCATAGATACGTTCCGCAAAGGCCAGTGGCGGGTTTTTAGGCAGTTCATCCTTGAGGAGCGTCGGGATGCGGGGTCACGGGAAGCTGTGCTCATCGCTGAACAGAGTCGCATCGGAAAGGTTCGCATCCTTTATGGCACCGACACGGAAACGGGAGAGATCAATCAAAACCGTATCGGCATTGTGATTGATGGGAGTCCGACGTGTGCGGTGGCCAAGCTGATGCAAGCGTATATTGCTCTGGGTGGGAACCCCTTTGACATCAGTATGTTTTTGTATTCCAACGATTCTGAGTGTCCTGGGAATGGTTTTGCTTACCCCACCGGGTTCTCATATTCATTGCAAGGTCAGGAGACTGACACCGACGCGAATATCGAGAAGTACAAGCCTTCTCGTATTGGAGGTCCACGGGAAACGCGGAGCGAGGTCATTTCAATCAACATGGATCTGCTTCGGCGGTGGTCGATCAAGGAGATGTATCAAAAGCGCATCTTGATTGAGGAGCGCATCATCAAGCTCTCGGATCTATATGAGCAGTTGGATCAGGAACGGAACCTGCTTGTTGGGGCCACTCGTGGAGAGGGGATGAAAGCCGTTTACACGACGGAGAGGTGGCAGGACAGCCACACGGTTCCGGTGCTTGTGTTTTTGATTGACTCAATCTACAACCAAGCTGATGCAGACGGTCGTGTTCCGGTGACAAACCCCGAGGGTGAGACTCTTGGCGAGTTCCCGATGTTGATGTCGGACGGTCCTGGGGATGACAACAATGCTCTGTAGGTGGCGGTAAGTCCTCTATTGTCTGATTTAGGACAAGGTAGGACAAGGTAGGACAATGAGAGCACCGGAATACCTCGACAAGATCATACAGAGGGGTCTGTTGAAGTTGGGTCGTGAGGTCATCATCGAGGTCTTTGGTGAGCCTTCTGATCCTCGCCACACCTTCCCCGCGTATGTGCGGAAGCCTTCGGGTGCTCTTGACCCCCTCCGTTTGACCCGTAGAGATGCGGAGCGGTTGGCTGACGCCCTTGATCGAAAGGGCGACCGGACGACTCGTTTGGCCGCTCGATTCCTTCGTACCTATGTGATTCCAGAGGCTCGTATGGCTTCACGAGTAGCCGGTCGGCACATGGCGGGTCTATTGAAGGCTCCCCCGGAACTGGTCAAGGCAGTCACGGAGTGGGCGCAAGAGGTATTCGCATCCGAGGTGTATCGGAGAGCGGAGAGGTTGCGTGATCGTGCTGCTGCGAAGGTAGAGGAGTTACGCGAGTCGGTCACGAGGCTTGAGGAGGACGTAGCCCTTCCGAGGTCGGAGAGGTCTGAACGATGGGGCAACCCTTCCCGGTCGTTGGTGAAGACCAAGGAGCTATTGGCGTCGTATGAGGACCATCTCAAGCGGGCTGAGATCATGCTTGGGGTGAGCAAGTCATGGAAGCGAGCACACTCGTCTGTGCTCGACAAGTACGGCGGGCCGGTATCCGCGACTTTTGACATCACCGACTACCTCGATGGTTGGTCGTACAGGCACCTATGGGATCGGCTTGATTCATCCGAGCGGAAGGTTTTGCGTGACGGACCCCTTGCGCCGATCACGGTCATGCACACGTTTGGGAGCAACAAGGCTGAAGCGAGTTGGAATCCTCGCACACGCACCTTGACGTTCTACGGCTTTCCAGAGGCCATGACGTTCAACAAAATCAGCGAGGTTGCGGAGAGGTATCGGGAGATCCCTACTTCGGCACGCCACGAGCTTCAGCACGTCACTCAGCAGGCGATTGGTGCGATGACCGGATCGGGTTGGGGTGGTTTACCGAAGCGTCGTCTTCGTCGCCCGGAGTCGATTGAGGAGCAGGTGTTCCAGTACAACCGTAGCGGTGAGGTTCTTGACTACGTTGATTCGGACGTGGAGTACCAGACCAAGTTGACGGATGCGGTGGAGTCTTGGGACAGGTCGTTTGAACCTACCGTTCAGAGGTGGCTCAGCCAGACGGGTTTATCCGATCGTGATCAGCGGGAGTTCATGAAGTTCTACGTTCGCGTGTACGTTGGTGCGAGCGTGGACCCACAGCGTGATTTCAGCCGGTTGTTGTCTCGGTTGCCCGAGTACGAGGATCCTTGGGATCAGCCGAAGGGTCATCAGTCAGCGTTTTTCCGGTCCCTCAAGAGGGCTGACAGTGCCAAGTGGCGGAACGCGGTGGGCACGTTCTACAAGGAGATTGCCCGCACCACGAGACTTGCAGGAGACAGAGAGATGTCCAATCAGCACCCTCCCCTTTACCGTTGGTCCGATGGTTCGGGCGGTACGGAAGACGACTACGGGGTTCATCTCGACAAGATGGTTTGGGATGAGGATTACGAGGAGTACGAGCTTGACGATGCTGGTAGCCGTTACTTCTACATTGAGGGCGGTGAATGGAAACCGTCTGATCCCCATCGTGTCCGCACGTCGCCAAAGGCGGAAAATGATTGGGTGATTGACGATGTGATGAGCCGTTGGGAGGACAAGGAAGGTCCGAAATTCACACAGGCGGCTGTCGAGGAGCGGTTGTACGATCTTGGGTTCTCGTTGTCGGGTGCCTCCAACGTGTCGGAGTCAACCTATTTCCACATGCGGGGTGGTGAGGCGTATTGGACGGACAAGGATGGTGACGAGTACGAGGCTCGTGTTCGTGTGGCTCGTCACGAGCCTGTTCATCCGAGTTCATTCGGCGCGTTCAACATTCTGATTGGGCTGGGAGGTTCTGATGGACGTTACGGTCGGCAGTTCTACCTCGATGGTCTTGCTGACGAGTCGGACATCCGAAAGGCTTGCAAGGCAGCGTTGGATTGGGTTCGTGAGAAGGAGCGTGAGTCTGCTTCATCTTCTCGTGTGGCCTTAGCATGGCTGAAGCAGTCCAAGAACCTCCCCAAGAACGTCGAGCGGTACGTCCAAGAGGGCAAGGATCAGGGCTTGGACGAGGGCGAGGCGTGGGCCGTCGCGTGGAGCCGTTACTGCAAGTGGAAGGAACCGGGGTCACCGCACTGTAAGAAGGACAGCCCCGGCGACTACCTTCAGAATCAAGGCAAGAAGCAGGCATCCAACATGCCTTCGACACGAACCCGAAGCGCCGCACGACCGATCCCCCTCGACAAGAACTACCTCCGCACCGTCGCCAAACGGGTCGTTGCCGAAACCTTCAAGACCCTGGCGAAAGAGCACAAAGGCAAGACCAACGCCAAGCAGTACAAACGGCTCAAATCCTATCGGCCTGTCGGTCTGCATTTTGAGGTTTCTGTGCCCCTTGCCGTCGACCGCGTCGTCAAACGCTGGGAAGGCATCAAGCCTCCCGATAAACCGATCCGGGTACCTCTCTGGGTCACCACCACCAAGGGACAGCCGAGTGGACGGAACAAGATCGTCGCTGGTGGTACATGGCTCCGCACTTGGAGTACCTCCCAACAATACGATTTCGTGACTATCAAGCTCTACGACCACCTCTCCACCAACGCTCTTGAAAATGGGCCTTTCGAGGCAGAGGTGTTTGACGCACTCATTCACGAAACCACACACCTCGTCGATCTGTACACGCGGCTTCAGCAAGGCTCCGCTGGCTTCGACGAAGGACACACGGAACTCGTCGACTCAGCCGCCTACGCCAACGACCCGAAAGAGGTCCGTGCGTTCATGCAGCAGATCGCTGATCAGGTCGTCCAAGACATTGAGGGCGGGTCGCCTTCCGTTGCTGTCAGCCTCTACTCCAACCGTCTGTGGCAGCGGCTCCGTAAAAACCTCACCGATCGCAACCGCAATCTCATCCTCAAGGGCGTCTACACCGCTGTCCAAGACTCTGGACTCGACCCCGGCTCTAACCAAGGCACCTTCAAAGGACTTGGACAACCTGACCTCGACCTAGAAAGGTGGCTCAACGCTCTTTGAATAAGCGGTACACCGTCTATTCCTGATCTCCTGGTAGACCCCAACGTCACACACCTGGGGAAGGTTAGAGCATGACCATAATTGCAAAGAACCAAACCGCAGGTGCATTACCCCTTACACAGTTGCCTGTGCCAAATAACGAGATCCCTGCATCTGGGCAGGTGACGCTCACGGACTACGCCACTGTAACTGAGATACAGGACGATACGGAGTTAGCAACCCACATTACGGCAGGGGATTGCATCCTCAATGATGGAGTATCTGACCTGACGCAAGCGCAAAGCCTAGCTATAGCCACCACGGTGACGGCACTAGAGACGGGGAATGCCTTAACGGAGGCTATAGTAAACGCAAAAGGGGACTTACTCGCCGCGACCGGGGCAGACGCCGTTGACCGTGTGGCGATAGGCACAAACGGCGACATTCTGACCGCCGATAGCTCCGAAGCCACCGGGGTTAAGTGGGTTGCTCCTGAAACAGCGAACATCGCCCAATATAGACAAACAGGGAACCTAAATATCAGTACGAACGCGACAACGGTGGTACTTGACGCAAACGATTTCGAGGACTCCAACTACACCCGTTCGGGACCGAACATCACCATCAATGCAACCGGAGTCTATCGCATCTCCTACAACGTCTATTTTCGGACAGGCGGCAATTTCCGACGCACCGTAGACGCATGGTGTGCGGTCAACGGCACAGAGATTACACCATCCCGTTCCGCAGACTACTCCCGTAACAACCTGGATGACGAAGGCAGCGCCGGAGCGACGTTTCTTGTTCAACTCACCGCCAGCAATGTTGTCACACTCGTCACTCAGTCTACAGGTTCGACTGGAACGGCCATCGGACAAGGCAACCGGATGTGGATCACACTCGAATTTGTGAGGTTCTAATGACCACCAAAATGATTTTTGTATGCTCTTGTGGAGCAATGTTTGACATCGCTGATACAACGGGCATGGAAGCCCACATAAACCTC
>ENA-OREN01001480-OREN01001480.1-marine-metagenome-genome-assembly--contig:-NODE-1480-length-27342-cov-8.377260_pt1 | contig 27342 bp, 24 predicted proteins | sample MGYA00248624_ERZ508555 | MGnify/ENA primary metagenome ERZ508555 (study PRJEB26222, sample SAMN06267773) | marine metagenome | isolation source: Saanich Inlet, British Columbia, Canada | place...
AGATTCACTAATGGAAGAAGAATTTCACATATAGATAAAATACAAATTAAAAGATGGAAAAATTTTAGAAGACATGTGTTAGCAATTGAGAAAAATTGTGAAAAAGGTGATTTGGGATGCAGAAAAAGACAAAGACAAGCTATATTACAGTGGGCTTATGATCCTTATAGATAACTATATTTTATTGATGTTAATTCATAAAGTCTACTAATTGTTCTTTTAAAAAATTGTTTCAAGTTCATGGATGAAGTGAGTAAATCCAATTTTGACTGGGATGTAATCATTAGTGGAATATTTTTTTCATAAAAAATATCAATCAATGTAATAAATCTTTGTTGTTGATTAGAGTTATCATTATTAAAATTAGGTATATTTTCAATAATTATAAAATTACATGTTTGGGCAATTTTTATGTAATCTTCGGCACCGATATTTTTGGCACATAAATCTTTAAAATCAAATCTTGCAATACCATCAAAATAATTTTTGATAGTAAATTTTCTTCCTTTAATTGTTAAAATTTTCTCCTTTAGGGTTAGATTTTTAGTAATTTGTCTAAAATATTTATTAACTCTAAAATTAGTTTTTTCATTTAGAGGATAAAAAAATCTTTCATTTTTTTTATTCTGTGACTTTCTATAATCTTCCTCAATACTAAGTTTATTTTGAATACACCTATTTTTCATTATTTTTATAAAAGGAAGAAATTGATCTCTTTGAAGTCCATCTTTATAAAGGTCATTAATTTTTATATTAGATGAGAACAAAACTTTTATATTTTCATCAAATATTTTTTTAAAGAGATTTCCTAAAATCATTGCATCAACAATATTAGTTACTTGAAACTCATCAAAATAAATTAATTTATATTTCTTTTTTAATTTACTAACAAATTTATCAATAATATTTTCTTGTTTATCTTCTTTGTTCTTAAATACAAAATCATGAAAACCAATCATAAATTCATTAAAGTGAAGTCTTTGTTTTGAAAATTCACAATTTTCATAAAAAAAATTTAGTATCATTGTTTTACCTACACCCACATCACCTTGTAGATAAAAACCAATTTTTGAGTCTTTTTTTATAAATATTTTTTTTAAGAATGATTTGTTAAAGTTTAAATTATAAAAATTATTTAGTTCGTCTATTAAATTTAATTGATTAGAATTAATCTCTAAATTATTTTTTTTACAATGATTTAGAAATAATTTATTTAAATTCATTTTTTAGTTTTAAAATCTATACCATATTCAGATCTAGAGCCTTTTCTTAACCCAAAAGGTCCAGGTATAAATATTGTCATTGGTTTTGTACCCTCTTTCAAATCTACTCTATGGTGAGCATTTGAAGAACGAAATCCTATATAACCTGGTTTTCTCCAAAATTTACCTTTTTTAGTAGTTTCCCAATATCCACCTCTTAAAATGATAGTTATATAAGGACATAAGTGATTATGAACACCTTCTCCATGATCGTCTGCAAGCATTTCATGAATTAAAATATTAAATGGGAACCATTTAGGCCTATATCTTAATAAAACATAGTATCTATTTAACCAAGGTTTAGCTTCATTATATCTTGGATGAGAAGGTCCTCTGTCTAAAACAACTTTTTTTCTACCAATTTTATCTAAAAATTTTAAGAACATTCTTAATTGTACTGAACGATAGATCCATTTCTAATTATAAATAAATTTTTATTGAAAATGAATGGCTCAGACATAAAGTTATTTGAGATTTTAATAGTATTGGTTGTATTTCCAGTTACCAAGTCTGCCACAATCATTTTACCATTATTATTTGTTAAATATAAATTAGTCTTACCTATAGCAAAACCGATTGGTTTTATTTTTTTTCGTTTTTTTTCTTTATAATTACTATAAAGGTTTGTTACTCGAATAACATTTCCATTGTTTTTTTCTAATACAAATAAGTAACCTTCATTAGATATAGTAAAAATCAAATTTCCACTAACAGAAGGTGTTATGTTGGAATTGACTTGGTTAATCCAATTTATAACTCCAGTTTTTACATCAATTGAATAAAATTCATTTTTATTATTTGAAAAAAAAATTGATCGCCCGTCAGAAACTAATTTTGAGGCTTTAAAATTATAAGACTCATTAATTATATTATTACTTTGAGTTGGTAATTGCCATGCGATTAAACCAGTTGCTATATCTATCGCAGTAATGTCTCCAATTGAATTACTAAAAATGACTAGATCTTCAATGATAATGAGAGAGTTATTTGAGTCTGACATTACAAAAGAATCTTCGGTTTGAAAATTCCATAATTCAGAGCCATCATTTGTATTAAAAGATGTTAAAGTATTTTTATAATCAATTACAAAAAATTTATTTCTAGCTCTCTTCACTTCTGAATTAAAAGAATAATTTCCATTATTTGACCAATTTAATTCACCAGATTCGATGTTAATGGAATAATATTTTGCAATACTATCTGCTATTAATAAATTTTGATCATCTAATGTAAAATATAATTTTGGGCTTAGTTTTTTTTCAGACTTTAAGTAATGATTTTTTTTCCAAATGACCTTATTATTAGTATCGTATCTAGTTATAGTTCCTTTTTTATCAAAAAATATCAGTCCATCATTTAAAAAAACTGGTTTATAATTTAAATGACTAACGTCTTCTAATTTAGAAAATTTATAAGTACCAATTTTATTATTTAAACCACTATAATTTTGTGCACCAAAATTATTTTGGTTATCTATAATGTTCTCATTAATTATGATCTTAGATAAATCTAATTTTAATTCAGGATTAAACTCTGTGGTTATTTTTTTTTCTTTAGCAAATAGTTTTTTTATATTTTTTTGATTTTCCACTTTCTCTTTATCATTCCAAATACGAGAAGTTTCACTAATGGAACAATTGGATAAAAAAAATAATGTAAAAATTAAGAAAGTTAATCTAATCACTCAAATCTCTGCTCAATCTTTTTTGTGCCTGAAGCCTTATATCTGGATTAGCGTTTTCTGAAACAGCAATTTGATTGAAAAATTCTTTTGATTTTTGTTTTTGATCTTTTGAATAGAAATACTCAGCCATTAAGTACAAAGCATGTGACTTCCATACACTTTTAGAATTAATCAATGGATTTAAGATATTTAATAGGTCGCTTTCTTGAGCACGATCAGCGTTAAATAAAGCTTTTTTATATATAATTAAGTTCTTTATTTCTTTATCTAGAGAGGTTTTTTCAATCAGAATATCAAAATAGCTATTTATCTCACTTTGATTGGAAATTAATTCATTATCGATAATAAAATACAAAGATAAGGAAGAATACGTTGGGTCTTGCTCATTAATAATTTCAACTAATTTTTGGATTGTTCTATCTTTTGTATTTTTTGAATAAGTTAAAATAGTTGAGTTAAATTTATTAGAGACTTCTTTTTTCTTATTAGTTTTATAGCTATCATAACTGTATGCCCCTATTAAAATAACGATTAAAACTACTACTGTTGAGATAATTTTATTTTTATTATTAACAAAAAAGTTTCTTACTTTTTCATTTCTAGTATTACTATTTATAATTGAAATATCTTCTTCCATAATTAAATCATATTCCTTAAAACATATTGGAGTATGCCTCCATTTTTATAGTATTCTAATTCATTTTTAGTATCAATTCTGCACAAAGTTTTAACTTTTTTAATATCTCCTGAAGCATATTTTATCTCTACAGTTACTTCATCTGAAGGATTAATACCCTTTTCAACATCAAGGACACTAATTAATTCTGAACCAATTAAATTTAAATTTTTTCTATTTACATCATTTGTAAATTGTAAGGGTAAAATCCCCATGCCTATCAAATTTGATCTATGGATACGTTCAAAACTTTCAGCAATTACAGCTTTTACTCCTAATAATTTTGTTCCTTTTGCAGCCCAGTCTCTTGAAGAACCAGTTCCATATTCTTTACCACCGATGACAACTAAATCAGTTCCTCTTTTTTTATATTCAACAACTGCATCATAAACAGGTAATACTTTTTCCTCTGGATAAATTTTCGTAAAACCACCTTCGGTTCCTGGTGCCATTTCGTTTCTAATTCTAATATTTGCAAATGTTCCTCTCATCATTACTTCATGATTTCCTCTTCTTGATCCATAAGAGTTATAATCTTTTGGAAGAATTTGGTGTTCCATAAAATATTCTCCAGTTGGACTTTCTTTTTGTATATTTCCTGCTGGTGAAATATGATCCGTAGTAACCATATCTCCTAAGATTAACAAAGGTCTTGCATCTTTAATTTCTTTAAATCCTTCAGGCTCGTCTGGTAAATTGTCAAAGAAAGGAGGTTTTTTCACATAAGTTGATCCCTCATCCCAGCTGTAAATACTACTTTCTTCAGTTTTAATTTTTTGCCATTGACTAGGTCCTTCTGAAACATTTGAATATCTTTGAATAAACATTTCTGCATTTAAAGATTGTTTTAAAGTGTCTTCAATTTCTTTATTTGATGGCCAGATGTCTTTTAAGTAAACATCGTTTCCATCTTTATCCTTACCAAGTGCATCCTTATATAAATCAACTTCCATATGACCAGCAATTGCGTAAGCAACAACCAATGGAGGAGATGCTAAATAATTTGCTTTAATGTGCGGGGAAATTCTTCCCTCAAAATTTCTATTTCCAGATAAAACAGAGACTGCATAAATATTTTCTTTTTGAATTGCATCTACAATATTTTCAGGTAATGGACCAGAATTTCCAATACATGTTGTGCAACCATAACCCACTAAATTAAAGCCTAGTTTGTCTAAATAAGTATTTAATCCTGCTTTTGCTAAGTAATCAGTTACTACTTGAGAGCCTGGTGCTAAAGAAGTTTTAACCCAGGGTTTTACATCTAGTCCTAATTCAACAGCCTTTTTTGCAAGCAGTCCAGCTCCAATTAAAACGTTTGGATTTGAAGTGTTGGTACATGAAGTTATTGCTGCAATTAAAATTGAACCATCTTTAATTTCATATTCAGTATTTGAAACTTTTGAAACAGAGTGATCTTTTTTATTTGTTGCGTCCTCTAAAACTTTTTTAAATGAAGTTGAGGCATCTGTTAATAAAACTTTATCTTGTGGTCTTTTAGGTCCAGAAATTGTTGGAACCACCGTAGACATATCTAACGAAATAATATCTGTAAATTCTATTTCATCACTTGCCCATAAACCCTGTTCTTTTGCATATTGTTCAACAACTTCAACTGTATGTTGATCTCTTCCAGAAAATTTTAGATATTTTAATGTTTCATTATCAATTGGAAAAAAACCACAAGTAGCACCATACTCAGGAGCCATATTTGCAATAGTTGCTCTATCAGCTAGAGTTAAATTTTTTAAACCTTCACCATAAAATTCAACAAATTTTCCAACTACACCCTTGTCTCTTAACATTTTAACTACCGTTAAAACTAAATCAGTTGCAGTTGTTCCTTCAGGCATTTTGTTTTTAACTTCAAAGCCTATTACTTCAGGAATTAACATTGAAATTGGTTGACCTAACATCCCTGCTTCAGCTTCAATACCTCCAACACCCCAACCCAATACTGACAATCCATTAACCATTGTAGTGTGACTATCGGTACCAACTAATGTGTCTGGGAACAAATACTTATCTCCTTGAAATTCTTCAGACCAAACTACTTTTGATAAATATTCTAAATTTACTTGATGACAAATACCGGTTCCTGGCGGAACTATTCTAAAGTTATTAAATGCTTGTTGGCCCCATTTTAAAAAAGAATATCTTTCTCCATTTCTTTCAAATTCTATATCAACATTATTTTCAAAAGAATCTGATTTAGCAGATTGATCTACTTGAACAGAGTGATCGATTACAAGATCAACAGCTGACATTGGATTAATAGTATTAGGGTCTTTATTTTTATCTTTTACAGCTTCTCTCATCGCAGCCAAATCAGCAACTGCAGGAATACCTGTGTAATCTTGAAGCAAAACTCTTGCTGGTCGGTATGCAATTTCAGTATTTGATTTTTTTAATTTTAACCACTCTTTAATGGAATTAATTTGATTTTTATTTACCGATAAATCATCTTCATATCTTAATAAATTTTCTAAAAGAACTTTTAAAGATTTTGGTAATTTAGAAATACCTTCAAGACCATTTTCTTCAGCTTTTTTAAGCGAATAATATTTATAATTTTTGTCTCCGATTGATATATCAGCAAGAGATTTGTAAGAATTTTTTGTTCCTGGTTTCATAATTTCTTTAGTAATAAAAAGTTGCTATACAACTTATTAGGAGCGTTGACATAACATAATTAAACCATTTAATAAATTTCTCATTTGTCGCGAATTTCCTCATAAATTTACCTAAAAAAGTCCAAAACATAATGCTTATGATTGCAAATAAAAAAGCTACTCCTAACATCCACAAAGAATAATTCATGAAGTTAATTCCTGATTCTGTATATGTTGATACTGCTATTACAGCAACAATAACTCCTTTTGGGTTTAAAAATTGATACAAAAAAGTTTCAGTAAAATTTACAGGTTTTAGATTTTTTTTTTTGTCAGATGATTTTGAAAATGAAATTTTATATGCAAGATAAATTAAAAAAATTGTTCCCGTGCCAATTAAAGTTTTTTGTATGATTGGATATATATTAAAAATATTAATTAATCCAAAATTAACTATTGCTAACATTGTTGTAAAACCAAATATAACACCAAGCATTAATGGTATAGATTTTTTTATTCCATGATTAAATCCTGAATGTGATGCAACAACATTATTAGGACCAGGTGAACAACTGGTTACAAACATAAACAAAGAAAGTGACAGGATTTCAGGATGCATTCTTATGCTATTTGTAAACCGTTCTCAGATTTTTGAGATGGATGAACTAAAATTACTTTTCCTTCTTTATCAATTGATCCCAATATAAGTACCTGGGATACCACACCAGCAATATTTTTTTCAGCAAAATTACATACACCAATTACTTGTTTACCTTTTAGGTTTTCTTCATTGTAATAATGAGTAATTTGAGCTGAGGATTGTTTAATTCCTACTTCTTCACCAAAATCAACCTCAACAACTAATGACGGTTTTCTAGCTTTTTCATTTTTTTTAACTGAAATGACAGTTCCTATTCGAATGTCTATTTTATCAAAGTCATCAAAGGTAATTTGTTCTTTCATATATTTAATATATAATAAAAACTTAAATATGAGTACAGAAAATAATTCAGAACTATTGTTTGATAATTCTGTTAAAATTTTAACAGACTTAATAGGTTTTAAAACTATTTCAGGAGAAGATAACACTTCGTTAATTGATTATTGTGATGATATTTTAAAAAAACTTGGTGCCACTTCTTTTAGAACTTACGATGATGAAAAAAAAAGAGTAAATCTATTTGCGACACTTAAAGCTAAAAGTTCAAATAATAAAAAACCAATTATTTTATCGGGCCACACTGATGTTGTTCCTGTTTCAAAAGGTTGGAGTTCAGATCCTTTCACTGCCACAGTTAAAGGAGACAAATTATATGGAAGAGGTTCATGTGATATGAAAGGATTTATCGCTTGTGCTTTGGCTTATGCTCCTATTTTTTCTAAATCAAATTTAGACAGAGACATTCATTTTTCTTTTACCTTTGATGAGGAGACTGCATGTCAGGGAGCTCCAATATTAATAGAGGAATTAAAAAAAAGAGACATTAAAGATGGTATTTGTATTATTGGCGAGCCAACTAATATGAAAATCATTGATGCTCATAAAGGATGTTATGAATACACAACTTATTTTAAAGGTTTAGCAGGACATAGTTCAGCTCCTCACAAAGGTGTAAGCGCTGTTGAGTATGCATCAAGATATGTAAATAAGTTAATTGAATTAAGAGAAAAACTTAAAGAAAGAACGCCAAAAGACTCTATTTTTGATCCTCCTCACTCTACTCTTTCTATAGGTGGTGTATTTGGTGGGATCGCTCACAATGTAATAGCAGATAAGTGTCATGTTAATTGGGAAACAAGACCTGTTGTCAAAGAAGATGGTATATTTTTAAATCAAGAGATCGACAGGTATGCAGATGAAGTCTTACTTCCCGATATGAAAAGAATTTTTCCTAATGCTTCAATTGAAAAAAATATTATTGGTGAAATAGTTGGATTTGATAGAGAGGATAAGTCAGATGCTTGTGAATTAATCTCAAGTTTAACTGGTGATAATTCTAGACAAGTAGTTTCATTTGGAACTGAAGCAGGTTTGTTTCAAGAAATAGGAATTAGTACGGTAGTCTGTGGCCCAGGATCAATTGAACAAGCTCACAAAATTGATGAGTTCATCGTTTTAGATGAACTTAAAAAGTGTTTAGATTTATTGGATGGAATTAAAAAAAATTCTATTCCTAATTAATCGTTCCAACCACTAACAGCTTTAACTTCAAGATACTCTTCAAGTCCTAACTTACCCGCTTCACGCCCAATACCAGAATGTTTATAGCCACCAAAAGGTGCGTCAGGCGCTAACCCTGCACCATTAATATCAACCATTCCAGATCTTAATTTTCTAGCAACTCGGTTTGCTTTTGCTTGATCTTGAGTTTGAATAAAATTTAAAAGACCGTAAGGAGTATCATTTGCAATCGCAATTGCTTCTTCTTCTGTTTCAAAAGGAATAATTGATAAAACAGGTCCAAATATTTCTGTTCTAGCAATTTTCATTTGATTATTTACATCAGCAAAAGCTGTAGGTTTAACAAAGTATCCTTTATCTAAACCATCTGGTTTACCTGTTCCACCAGCAACAAGTTTTGCACCTTCATCAATTCCAACTTGAATTAACGATTGGATTTTGTCAAATTGAGTTTTTGAAACTACTGGTCCAATGTGGTCTCCTTCTTTTTTAGCGACATCAACTTTCATTGAATTGGCAAAGTTTTTAACTCTCTCAACTGCTTCATCATACATAGATTTTTCAACCAACATTCTTGTTGGTGCATTACAAGATTGTCCTGTATTTCTAAAACATCTTAGAGCACCTCTTTCAACAGCTTCAGCATCTGCATCTTTGAAAATGATATTAGCACCTTTTCCTCCAAGCTCTAAACTTACTCTTTTAAAATCTTTAGCTGCATTTTCAGAAATCAAAGCACCTGCTCTAGTAGATCCTGTAAATGAAACCATATTTACATCTGGATGACTGGTAAGTGCATTACCTGTTACTGCGCCATCACCATTTACTAAATTAAACACACCTTTTGGTAATTTAATTTCATCAATCATTTCAGCTAATATCATTGATGATAGTGGTGCAATTTCAGATGGCTTAAGTACCATTGTGCAACCTGTTGCAATTGCTGGGATAACTTTAAGACAAACTTGGTTCATTGGCCAATTCCATGGAGTAATAAGTGCACAAACTCCTTTTGGCTCATGTAAAATTTTATTATTTGGAGCATGATCTCCTAATATTTCTTCAAAAGTATACTCTTTTAATACTTTGATATAAGATTTTATATGGCTAGCACCTGTTCCAGCTTGAAGCTGAGTTGAAAAATCAATTGGCGCTCCCATTTCAAGAGATATTGCTTGAGCCATGTCTACCCATCTCTTTTTATAAACAGTATATAAGGCTTCTAAATATTCTAGTCTTTCTTCTTTTGATGAAAATGCCCAAGTCTCAAATGCTTTTTTTGCAGCATTAACGGCATCATTAACATCTTCAACTCCACCTAAAGATATTACTGCACACTCATCTTCTGTTGACGGATCTATAACTTTATAATCATTAGGTTTTTTTGGAGCAACCCACTGACCATTAATATAAAAATTTTTTTTATCTAACATTTTTTAAAACTATCCTTTCTTTATGATTTTGCAAATAAATTTGTAAGTTCGTAAACAATTGTAGCTGCGGCCAATGATGTAACTTCTGCATGATCATATGCAGGTGAAACTTCAACCACATCAGCTGACACTAGGTTTAATCCTGATAGTCCTCTTAAAACATTTACCATTTCCCTTGTTGTCATTCCAGCAATTTCAGGAGTACCAGTGCCTGGTGCAAACGCTGGGTCAAGTACATCAATATCTATTGATAAATATAATGGATTATCTCCTACTCTTTTTTTAATTCTTTCAGCAATTTTATCTGTTCCTTCAGTTTGGAATTCATCGCAGTGAATGATTTTAAATCCAAAACTTTCATCATTTTTAATATCATCTCTGCTGTAAAGTGGGCCTCTGATACCTACGTGCATAGATGCATCATCTAAAAATAAACCTTCCTCTCTCGCTCTTCTAAATGGTGTTCCATGAGTATAAGGAGCTCCAAAATAAGTATCCCAAGTATCTAAGTGAGCATCAAAATGTACTAGAGCAACTGGGCCATTACATTTTTTATTAATTGCTCTAAGAAGTGGTACTGCGATTGTATGGTCTCCACCTAAACTAATTATACCACCAACTTTATTTAATAAATCTGTTGCACCAGCTTCAATTTGTTTTATCGCTTCATCGATACTAAAAGGGTTACATGTAATGTCACCTGCATCAGCCACTTGTTGAACTTTAAAAGGTTCCACATCATAACTTGGATGATAATTAGTTCTTAAGTGTCTTGAAGCTTGACGAATACTTTGTGGACCAAATCTTGCACCTGGTCTATAACTTGTACCAGCATCAAATGGCACTCCTACAATTGCAACATCACAACTTTCTACGTCTCTTAACTCTGGTAATCTTGCAAACGTTGATGGGCCGGCAAATCTTGGAACTTTGGTTCCACTGACAGGCTGAATAGGATTTTTGTTGCGATCTTTTTTCATCTATAAACAAAATGTACCACATTCTTTTTAAATCGAATATCATCTAAATTGTATTTATGAAGATTTTTAAGCTGATTTTAATATCATTTTTTTTAATAACCTCAGCAAATTCTAATTCTATTTATAATCTAATCAAAATCCCAAATTTAGAAATCTATGAATTAAAAACACCTAATAAACTCAAATATTTTTATGCAACTAAGCCCTTTAGACTTGGTGTTCAAAAAAATATTGCCTGCAGCAACTCAGATAAGAAGACGTATGATGAAAAATATCAGATAATATCTAACAATTTGAAAAGATATTCAAAAGAATTTTTAAGAAAGATTAATCTTAAATATATTGTCATGTGTGAAAACCTATCTATTTCAGGAATAAATACAGCCGGAATTCCAGATCATGTAATGAAAACATTAATTATAGATCTAAAATTTAATGAAAAATATTTTGAAAGAGTAATACACCACGAGTTATTTCATATTATCAACGATGGATATAATGAATTATTTGATGAGGATGAATGGAAAAAATTTAATGAGCCAAATTTTGAATATGCAGATTGCTCTACTTGCTCAAAAAAATTAGGGCTTGATACCTATAAAAAAACTGAAGGTTTTTTTACTGAATACTCAATGACAATCCCATCAGAAGATATGGCTGAAGTATTTTCGCATTTAATAACTAGAAACTACAAAATTTTAGATGATGAAATTCTTAATAAAAAAATAAAATTTATAAAAGATAAATTAAAAAAAATTGATAATACTTTTGTATTTTAAACATGATAAAAAAAGTTAAAGCCTCACTACATGAAAAATTAATTTTAATTTTCTTAATACTACTTGGAATTTTTGCTTTAGGTTTTACTATTATTATAAAAAATAAATGTTTGTTTATAAAAAATTTTGATCCACAAAAAATAAATTTTGAAAAACCAAATAATATTGTTGTCCTTAATGCTGAGTGTGGAAATGTTGTAATTGAACTTTATCCTGAAATATCTCCAAATGGAGTTGAGAGATTTAAAAAATTAATTAATTTAAAAGCATATGATAATGTTGCTTTTCACAGGGTAATTAAAGATAAACTGGTTCAAGCTGGAGATCTTGAGTTTGGTAAAAAAGATCAATTAGATTATGGAAAAATTGGAACTGGGAGATCAGGTTTTGGTACTATTAAATCAGAGGTTGATGCTGAATTTAATTTTGAAAGAGGTACAGTTGGTTTAGCGAGATCTTTAAAATATGATACTGAAGATAGTCAATTTTTTATTATTCTTGATGATGAGCCATTATTTGAAGGCGAATATACTCCTATTGGAAAAGTGATTTATGGTATTAAAGTATTGGAAAAAATTAGATATTCTCATAGATCTGAATATGTCCTTAGACCTGATTTTATAAATACAGTTAGGATGTTTAAGTAAAAATTAATTTACTAGTGGCTTACCTGTTGCAAGTGTATGCTTAATTCTATCTTGAGTTTCTTTGGTCTCAATTAGCCTCATAAAAGCATCTAATTCTAATTTATATAAATCATCTTCTGATAATATTTTATCTGCTGTGGTATCTCCTCCACTTAAGACATGAGCCAGTTCTTGAGCCACTAATAAACCATGATCGAGAATAATTTTTTCATTATATAGCTTTTCTAAAATCTTATTCATCTCTTCTTTAACCGCTTTTCCAGGAAGTTTAAATTCTGTCTCTGGGGGAGCTTTAAAATCTTTATTATTATTTAAAATTTCTTTTGATACTTCTAAAAGACTATTCCTATTCATTATTTTTTTATCTTCCGGTTTTAAATACTTCATATGTTCAGCTTCAACAGGAGAAGTTGCTGTTTTTCCATAACCAATAATATCAAAAACTTTTAATGGTGCATAATGAGGATCATTTTTAGCTTCTTCTATATCAAGCCATCTAGCTAACATTTCCTTACACCCGCCTCCTGCTGGTATTAATCCAACAATAGTCTCAACTAAACCGACTACAATATTTGTGTGAGATGCAACAAAATTACTTTGAACCATAACCTCAAATCCACCACCAAGAGTTAAGCCTGAAGGAGCGGATATAACTGGATGGTCAGAATACTTTAAATGTTTACATGTCTCTTGAAAGTATCCTACAAATTTTTCTATAGACTTAAAGTCACCTTTATTGGCAAATTCCATAGTATAGCTTAAATTTACACCAGCAGAAAACTGCATGCTCTCATTAATTATTATTAAAGGTTTATCAGTAGCTTTTTTTAAAGCATCCATGGAATCATAATCAAGAGCATTTGCTTTAGTGGTAAATTCAACAATATTATAATCATTAAATCTATAAATAGAAGCTGAGCTATTACCATCAATATTTGATGCTGTTTTTTTTACTTTTCCTAAAGTTTCAATATCAGTATATTTTTGTCTTACACCATGGAAATTCTCATTTTTTGTTTTGGATAAATTTTCTAAAAATTTATTCCCTTCAAAGTTTTTGAACTTACTAAAGAAATTAGCAACACCAATTTCCTCTAACATTTCAAATGGCCCTTTACTCCAGTTGAACCCTAGTCTCATTGCTTCATCTATATCATTAAATTCATCTGTAATTCCCGGTACTAATGAAGAAGCATAATTAATAATTTTTGAAATTACTGACCATGCGTATTCACCATATTTGTCATCTTTATTGATTAAAGCTTTAAGATCTACTTTTTCAGACTTAATGTTAATTTTTTGCGTTGGATGATATTCTCCAGTTTCTAAATTAATTGCCTCAAGAATTTTCTTATTATCGACTTTATTCATTCTATAGAAACCACCCTTACCTTTACGTCCCGTATAACCAGTTTCTATTAATTTTTTTACTAGAGGTATTTCTTTAGCAACTTCTTGAAATTTATCTGTCTCAGGCAATTCTTTTATAAAACTTTTAAGAACATCAGCCATTAAATCTATTCCAATTAAATCGTATAATCCAAATACTCCAGTTTTAGGGATGCCCATTGGTCTTCCAAAAATAGCATCAGCTTCTTCTATAGATAATTTCATTTTAAAAGCTTCTGTCATAGCAACTTGCATTGCAAAAACTCCTATTCTATTCCCTAAAAAGCCTGGGGTATCATTACAAACTATTACACCTTTACCTAAGCTTATTTCGCAAAATTTCTTTAGCGAATTAATTTTATCTAAATCATTATTTTCACTTTTAACAATTTCAAGCAAATCCATATATCTGACAGGATTAAAAAAGTGAGTAATACAAAAATCTTTTTTATCTTCAGCGGATAATTTCTCTGAAAGAATGCTAATTGGAATTGAAGATGTATTAGATGATATTATAGATCCAGTTTTTCTTTCTTTAAAAATTTTTTCGTAAATATTATGTTTAATATCAATTCTTTCAACAACAGCTTCAACAACCCAATCAGCTTCACTAACAACATCAAAATTATCATTAATATTTCCAACATCAATATTATCAATTTTTGATTTATCAATTAACAGAGGGGGTCTTGATTTTTTAATTCTCTCCCTAGCTTTCTCACTTATATCTGTGGTAAGATCTAGTAAAGTAACAGGAACATTTGCATTACATAAATGTGCTGCAATCCCACTTCCCATTGTGCCTGAACCAATAACTACAACTTTTTTGATATCCATAAAATTAGAATTTTCTTATATTAAAATTAAATCAAACTTGAAATAAATAAATCGTCTAATTATTAACTTTGCTGAATTTTTAATTCTTCAATATCTATATGACATCGAATAGCATTTCTGTTATCTCCAAATTGCCATGGTGGAGTTTCATTTCTGCATTTATCTCCAATAATTCTTGGACACCTTCCTTGAAAAGAACAGCCAATTTCAGGTGGTTTTTCTTCAACTATGTCTTCTGCGACTAGTTTTGGTTTGAATCAGATATTAAAAATAACAAGTTGCCTCAAGGTATTGCAATCGATGATGGTGTGGCTGTAGTTTTTGTTGACGGAAAACCAACTGAAGTTTATTCTTCAAGAAAAAATCACACAGCTTATTTTTTAGATAAAGATAAAAAGATTAATCTGAAAGAATATATAAAGAATTTATGAACAATATAACTGCAAGTAAAAAAATTCACAGCTTAGATGATGCTAGAAATTTAGCAAAGAAAAGAATGCCAAAATTAATGTTTGATTTTGTTGATGGTGCCTCAGGTGATGAAAAACTTTGTGAAATTAACACTAAAGCCTTAGATCAAATTAGACTTGAACCAAAAGTTTTAAGAAATGTTGAAAATAGAAATTTAAAAAAGAAATTTTTAAATATTGAGTTTGATCAACCATTTGGTTTTTCACCAATGGGCATGTGTAACTTAACCTGGACTGGTGCAGATAAAATGTTAGCTAAAGAAAGTATTGTAAATAATGTGCCTGCATGTGTATCCATGGCTTCCTCAACATCTTTAGAAAAAATGTATGAATTGTCTGAAGGTCGATCTTGGATTCAATTATATAATTTCCAAGAAGATTTTGTAATGGAGCTTTTACAAAGAGCAGAACAAACTGGTTATAAAGTGGCAATACTAACTGTGGATGTTCCAATTCAATTTAGAAGGGCTAAGGATAATAAAAATGGTTTTACTGTTCCTTTTAAAATAGGTCCTAAACAAATGTTTGATTTTGCAACTCATCCTCATTGGTCTTTATCAACTTTACTAGGTGGTATTCCAAAACCAATGAACTATGAAACATCAAAGAGTGGTAACAAATTTGTAAGAAGTGAAAGTAGAGGAGCAACAGATTGGGAAACTCTCAAAAGAGTAAGGGATGCTTGGAAAGGAAAATTAATAATTAAAGGAATAATGTCACTAGAGGATGCATTAAAAATAAAGGATGAAGGTGTCGATGCAATTCAAGTATCAAATCATGGTGGACGACAATTAGATAGTGCTACTGCTGCAATCGAAGCGTTACCATTAATAAGAAATGCACTAGGTAAAGAATTTCCTCTACTATTTGACAGTGGTGTAAGAGGTGGAAGTGACATTATAAGGGCACTAGCTTTAGGAGCAGATTATGTAATGCTTGGCAGACCACTAATGTATGGAATTGGCGCAGATGGAGAAAAAGGTTTAAGAAGAATTTTAGATATAATTAAAGATGAATTAAGTACCGCACTAGGTTTGGTTGGTTTAACTGATATTAATCATGTGACTTCTGAAATTATTGCTAAAAAATTTATTGAAAATATGAAATACTAAAAAAAATGTCAGAAAAAAAAATTAGAGGTGGATCGTTAATTGCAAGAGCTTTAAAAGACAAAGGTATCCAACATGTTTTTACTTTATCTGGAGGTTTTTGTAATCCAGCTTTAGAAGGTTTTATGGAGTGTCAAATGGAGGTAATAAACTGCCCACATGAACAAGTAGCAGGACATATAGCTGATGGTCATACAAGAATTACTCGTAAACCAGCTGTTTGTCTTGTTGGTCCAGAAGGTTTTGCAAATGCAGTTCCTTCAATGATGGAGGCTTGGGGTGAAAGATCACCTGTAATATTTATTACTGGTTCTAGTAGTTTAAAAAGACAGGGATCAGGGGGCTTTAAAGAAATAGACGATGTTGCAATTGCGGCTCCATTAACAAAATATAGCGCAAGTATAACAGACGGTACTCGAATTAGAGAATTTGTAGATAAAGCATATAGAATAGCAACAAATGGTTATCCTGGAGCAGTCCATTTAAGTTTACCTGTTGATATTATGTTTTCATCTTTTTCCGAAGATGCAGGACTTGAAGAAAGACCATTTTCACATCAAGCAAAACCAGTTGATAAAGCTTGGCCAGATCCAAAAAATATTTCTGAAATATTAGAGCTTGCATGTAATGCAAAAAAACCAGTTTTAATAGGTGGACATGGGATTTGGTGGTCTGGTTCTGAAAAAAAATTAGAAGAAGCTGGAAATAATTTAAAAATTCCAATATTTAATATTCCATACCACCAAAAATTACTTGGAGAAGAAGCTAATGCTTATATGGGCTTAGCTGATATTCATCAATATCCTCCATCTAAGTTTGCATTACATGAATCTGATTTAGTACTAATGGTTGGTGCAAGATTAGATAATCAAATGAATTTTGGTAATCCTCCCCTTTTTCCAAAATCAACTAAACTTGTTTGTGTCAATGGATCTCATGAGGAAATTGAACTTAATAGAGCTGCAGATTTAAATTTATTATGTGATCCAGGAGTTTTTTTTGACACATTAAATAAACTTAAATCAAACAATAAATGGAATTTAAGTGATGAATGGTTTGATCTTAACAGAACCAAAAAAAAAGAATGGGTTGATAAGACTTTAGAGGATTTGAGTAAAGAGACAAAAGAAGCTGAAACTAATGGGGGTAAAATGCATCCACTTCAATTAGCTTTAGATGTTCAAGATGCTATTGGTGAAAAAGATTGGCTAGTCATTGACGGAGGTAACACTCACTTCTGGTCTGAAATTGCAATAAATATTGCTGGATCAAAAGGAAAAAAAATAGGTGGAATTCTTCATCCTGGTACATTTAGTATGTTGGGTGTTGGTGTTCCCTTCGCACTTTCTGCAAAAAATATAAACCCTGACTCAAATGTTATTTTAATAAGTGGAGATGGAGCCTTTTTATCTGGGGGATTATCAATAGAAGCTGCTTTTCAAGAAAATAAACCTATTGTGGTAGTAATTGATAACAATGGTGGTTTAGATTGTATATCTCAACAACAAGAAAGATTATTTGAAAGTGGAAAACATTTTGCAACTGATTTTAGAGATATACCTTTTCATAAAATTTTTGAAGGTTTTGGAGGTCATGGAGAGCTAGTTACAAAAAGAGAACAATTAGCTCCAGCATTAAAAAGAGCAATAGAAAGTGGAAAAACTGCTTGTATCAACGTAAAAGCAAAAGGTGTTATAAGCCCAATTGTAGCTGCAGTTAGCGATAAAAGAGACAAGGCTTCAATAGAATAATTTAATGGCAACTATATCATCTCACTTATTAAACTCAGTTGATGGAACTCATGCAAATGGTGTTAAGGTCACAATTTATCAAATAAATTCTTTTGGTGAAAAAAAAATTTTTTTTGAAACTGAGACAGATGAAGGAGGAAGAATTTTAAAAGATTTTGAACTTTCAAATGATGACTGTGCGAGTGAATATGAAATGGTCTGCAAAACTGCAGATTATTTTTCTGAAAAAAAAGTTGTGTCAGAAATTATTATAAAATTTAAAATGGAAGATCCTAAAAAAAAATATCACTTACCGATTATTATATCTCCAAATGGATATTCTATTTGGTGGTCTCAATAATTTTAAATAATTAATTCCTTATGTCAAAAAATATAAAATTAAACATGTCTCGAAGAATAAGAAGAACTCCATATACTAATCGAGTTGAAGAACATGGTGTTTCAGATTTTACTGTAGTAAACCATATGCTTTTACCAAAAGGATTTAAAAATTCTGTTGAGGAAGATTACTGGCATCTAAGTAAAGAAGTCCAAGTTTGGGACGTTTCTTGTCAAAGACAAGTTCAAATTAGCGGACCAGATGCAGCTACACTTGTTCAAAAATTAACACCTCGTTCCCTTAGGAATATGCAAATTGGAAAATGTTTTTATATACCTATGCTTAATGAGGATGCGGGAATGATAAATGATCCTGTTTTACTCAAATTAGATGATGATATGTTCTGGATATCAATAGCAGACTCAGACATTTTGCTTTGGGCAAAAGGATATGCTTTGGGTTTGAATTTAGATGTAAATATTAAAGAGCCCGATGTATATCCATTAGCAATTCAAGGACCTAAATCTGAGGAACTATTGATATCAATATTTGGTGAGGAAATAAAAAAAATTAAATTTTTTAATTTCAGAGTTTTAGATTTTGAAGGAACAAAACAAATTATTGCAAGATCTGGATATAGCAAACAAGATGGGTTTGAAATTTATTTCAAAACACATGAGAAATATTTTGACAATGTAGAAATGGGTGAAAAACTTTGGGATGCAATTTGGGAAGCTGGAAAAAAATTAAACATTTCACCAGGCTGTCCTAATCTAATTGATAGAATTGAAGGAGGACTTATGTCTTATGGTAATGACTTTACAAAAGAAAATAATCCTTTGGAATGTAATTTAGAAAAATATTGTAACCATGATGTTTCTCATGATTTTATTGGAAAACAAGCTTTAACAAAAATTTATAATGAAGGAGTAAAACAAAAAATAAGGGGCATCATATTTGATGGAGATCGTTGTTCTGGCATTGGTCAGCCCTTAAAAGTATTATCAAAAGATGATAAAATAATAGGACAAATAACTTCAGGTATTTATTCGCCTAAAATAAAAAAAAACATTGGTTTATCTATGATTTTAAAAGACTACTGGGAAATAGGTGAAAAAATATTTGTCCAAAATCTTGATGGCACAAAAAGAAATGGGACGATAACAACTTTGCCATTTCCAAATTAAATAGCTATATATAAGCCTTATGTTCAAAGCAGTTATTGCAGGTTACTCAAGATCACCTTTCACAATGGCAAGAAAAGGTGAATTAATAGATGTAAAACCAGTTAATTTACTTGCTGAAGTAGTTAATAACCTTGTCTCAAAAACTAAAATCAATAAAGAAGATATAGAAGACATTGTAGTTGGTTGTGCTTTCCAAACTGGAGAGCAATGTTTTAATATTGGAAAATTAGTAACTTTTTTAACCAACATGGATATCAAAACTTCAGGGATGACAGTAGACAGATGGTGTGGATCATCGATGGAAGCTATCCATATAGCTGCAGGAAAAATTGCAATGGGATCTGGAAAAGTTTTTGTATGTGGAGGGGTAGAAAGTATGACTAGAGTAACAACAGGTTTTGATCCTATGCCATATCCTTATACTGAAGAAGAAAACCCTAATGTTTATTTTTCAATGGGTATTACTGCAGAAAATGTAGCCAAACAATATTCTATATCAAGAACAGAGCAACAAGAGTTTGCAATATCAAGTCATCAAAAAGCATTCGAAGCACAAGAAAAAGGAAATTTTAATAATGAAATTGTATCTATTGGAAATTGTTCTCAAGATAGCAATATTCGACCTAATAGTAATCAAGAAAAATTAGATGGATTGAAGTTAGCATTTGATCAAAATGGAACTGTAACAGCAGCAACATCTTCACCACTTACCGATGGTGCAGCAGCTACATTAATCTGTGAAGAACAATATGCTAAAGATAATAATTTAGAAATTTTAGCTAGGATTGTTTCAACCTCTGTTCAGGGATGTAAAGCTGATACAATGGGATTAGGACCAATTGGAGCTTCACAAAAAGCATTAGAAAGAGCCAAACTAACAATAAATGATATTGATATCGTAGAACTTAATGAAGCTTTTGCATCTCAATCATTAGCTTGTATAAAAGATTTACAAATAGATCCAAGCAAAGTTAATATAGATGGTGGCGCCTTAGCTTTAGGTCATCCTCTTGGAGCAACGGGTGCAAGAATTACTGGGAAAGCAGCTCAACTATTAAGAAGAGAAAATAAAAAATTTGCTTTAGCAACTCAATGTATTGGTCTTGGTATGGGCATTGCAACAATTATTGAGTCTGTATAAAAAATTTTAACATGCAACAATTACCTTTTGATAAAAGATCTGGAAAAATTTGGTTTAACAATGAATTGTGTGATTGGCAGGATGCTCGAGTTCATATAATTAGTCATGGAATGCACTATGCTAGTTTAGTTTTTGAGGGTTTAAGAGTTTATAATACGAAAATTTTTAAATTAGAGGAGCATACTGACCGCCTTTTTAATTCTGCAAAAATTTTAGATATGAAAATTCCTTATTCATCTAGTGAGATTATTGAAGCAACAAAAAAACTTGTTTCTGATCAAAATATTCAAAATGGATATATAAGACCATTTGTTTGGAGGGGTAGTGAAATGATGGGTGTTTCTGCTCAAAACACTAAAATTAATGTAGCAATAGCAATATGGGAATGGCCAACATATTTTGATCCTGAATTAAAATTAAAAGGTATAAAATTGAATATATCTAAATGGCAAAGACCCCCTCAAAATTCATCACCCTGGGAAAGTAAAGCAGCTGGTTTATATATGATCTGTACACTTTCAAAACATCAGGCAGAAAAAGATGGATACACAGACTCGTTAATGTTAGATCATGAAGGAAACATAGCAGAAGCCACAAGTGCTAATATTTTTTTTAAAGATAAAAATAATGAATTACACACACCAATACCAGACTCATTTTTAGATGGTATCACTAGAAAAACTGTTATTGATCTTGCAAAATCAAAAAATATTAAAATAAATGAAAGAAAAATTTCTCCTAAAGAACTTTCAAATTTTAAAGGTTGTTTTATAACAGGTACTGCAGCAGAAATTACACCTGTTGGAAACATTTTAGATAATAATTTTGAAGTCTGTGATTTGATTAAAGATTTATCTACTAGTTATGAAACTCTTGTTGGAAAAAATAATTAATTTATAAAACTAGATAAGACTTGGAAGCCAAGTTGAAACTACTGGAAATAAAATCATTAAAATTCCATAAATAATTCCAACAACTGTGAATAAAGGAACTTCTTTAAAGGCATTAGCTGGGTTTTCTTTTATTACCCCCGCTGCTGTATAAATTCCAACACAGACAGGTGGAGTTATCATTCCAATTCCTGCAAAAGCAACAAACACCACATATAAATGTAAAAGACTTTGATTAAAAGATAATGTGATAGCAGCAAATATTGGAACTGTTAAATAAAATACAGGAACTATCTCAATAAAAGTTCCAAGTATTAAACAAATTATACCCAGCATAATCCAAAATAAATTTACACTGATACCCATTTCAGTGAAGTATGTAATTATTTTTTGAGGAGCTTGTGTATATGTAAGAACAACACTTAGAAAAGTTGCTGTTGCAATAATTGAAAATATAACCGCTGTAATAATTGCTGTCTCTTTAAGGCAATTTTTTAGACCAGAAAAAGTAAGTTCTCTATAAATAAAAAAACCAATTAAAACAGCATAAACACCTGCTATGGCTGCTGACTCTGATGGTGTTAAAATTCCTGCATAAATACCTCCAAGAATTATGATAGGCGTAATAAGAGCTGGTAACGCAGATAAAAAAGCATTACCTCTTTGTTTGTAAGAAGCAACATTGGAAGTTCTAATATGTCTACACTTAAATAAAACTAGTAGAACCATTAAAACTAAAAGTATTAATCCAGGTATTACCCCTGCTGCAAATGTTTTAGATACAGGAACGTTTGTTAATGCACTGAATAAAATAGCAGCATTTGAAGGAGGTATTAAAGCTTCAAGCAAAGCTGCTGATGCTGCCAAAACTACTACAAATGGTTTTGGATAACCCTGTTCAATCATTTTTGGCATCATGATTGTACCAACAGCAGTTATTGCAGCTAAAATTGATCCACAAAAAGCTGCAAAAAAACCCATTGCAATAACCATAGCTACACCCAATCCTCCAGGCCAGTGACCAACTAGAGTGGTGGTAAATTTAACCAATCTTGATGCTGCACCACCTTTAAGCATTGCCATACCAGCAAAAATAAATAAAGGCACTGCTATCAAAACATGCTTAGTTAATGCACCAAATGATACTTGAATTAATACTGACCAAGGGAGATTAAGTCCGCCTACTGCAGCAATTGAACTACCTAGACCAAAAACTAAAAATATAGGAACAGATATAACAAGTGTTATTAAAGATAATATAAATGCAATTGTAAACATTGAAATAAGTTACCGTTTATATAAATCAAAAAAGTTATCGATTAATAGCTCAAGAGAAACTAATCCTAAAATAAGAAATCCAACAGGAAATGCTAAAAACATCCACCATATAGGAACACTAATTTCTATGTCCAGCATTTGTCCTAAATTATAGTATAAGTGTGTTGCATCAAATCCTGCTTTGAAAAAAATACATGCCGATATAAGTGCAATTAAATTTACACTTAAATTTAAAATCTTTTTTGATTTATCTGAAAGTAATGGAGTTAAAAAATCAACTTGTATATGTTGACCTTTTTTTAACAAAGGACCTAATAGAGGAAATACTAACCAGCTAACTAATACAGGTGGTAGCTCGATAAACCATGCAAATCCTGATCCTGTTATAAATCTTGTACTTGCACTCAATGTTAATGCAGCAACCATTATAAAAATAATGCACATTGCGAGTGTCATAGCGATTGAAGCTAAAAAATTATTGACGACCCGCAAAGTGTTCATATATCTAAAATAAGTTTTTTATTCTTATCTTAATTATTTTTTGCATACTCTTGAGCAGCAAGCAAAGCATCTGCGCCCATCATCTTAGCCATAGCTGGCATAACTTCATCCTTCATAAGCTTATCAAACTTAGCTTTTTCTGCTCCTGAAAGTGTAGTAATAATTCCACCTCTGTCTTGGAATTTTTTAAGAGTACTTTCACCTGCATCCATAATTCTATCAGTTGATAATTTTCCAACTTCTTTACCAACATCCATTATTATTTTTTGTAAATCTGCAGGTAATCCATTGAACCAAGTAGAATTAGCCATTATATAAGCGTCAGCGTAATATTGATATGGTTTTTGACCATACTTTAAAAATTCCCACCAACTATAGGCTTCTATACTTCCTGGAGGAGTACTCATTGTATTTATCATTCCAGTTTGAAGTGCTGTATATACTTCGCCTGTAGGTAAAGAAATACGATTTGCTTTAAGAGCATCCCACATAGGCTCATCAGTTTTAAGCAATCTTCTTGCTTTTAAACCCTTCATGGCATCTACACCTGTTAGTTCTCTTTCACTAGAAAAATTCATTACAGGTCCAACAGGGTTATACATAATTAATGTAGAATTAGTTTTTTTTGTCAGCTCTCCCCAAATCTCTTTACCTTTAGGAGAATTTTGAAAAAATCCTCTTTGTTGTTCCCAAGAATTAAAAAGGCCTGGAAAAGAAGCTACATTGAAATCTTTATTAATTGATGGAAAACTAACTACACCAAGTATTCCTCCAAGTTCAACTGCTCCAGAAGTTACAGCTCCCATTACTTCTCTTACACCAAAAAGTTGTTTTGATGGGTAAACTTCTATTTTTAATCTACCATTAGATCTCTTTGTTACCTCTTCGGCAAAAATTATAGCATGTTTTGCACTATGGTGTTTAGGGCTCCAATGTACAGAAAGACGTCCTACAATTTCAGCAGCAAAAACAGAAGTAGATGTAACAATAATTGACACTAAAACAAAAAAGCTAATTAATGCTTTAGATAAGTTTCTAAATATATTCATTATTTTCTCTCCTAATTATTATTTATAAAACGAAGTCTAATAACAAATTATTGATAGGTCTATCCTAATGAATAATTTAGAATCAATTAAAGATTGAATTTTAATAGTTTAACGGTTAATTCCTCTAAGTCTTTCAGATCTTCTTCTCAAAAGTTCTGCACTAACTAGAATTAAAGTTGACATTACAATCAAGCAGGTTGCAACAGCCATAATTGTTGGACTTAACTGTTCTCTTAAACCAACCCACATTTGAATTGGAATAGTAGTATTTTCCAGTCCTGCTAAAAATAATACAACTACAACTTCATCAAATGAAGTTACAAAAGCAAATAATGCTCCGGAAATTACACCAGGCATAATTAATGGTAGAGTTATTTTCATAAAAGTATTAACTGGATTGCTTCCTAAGCTTGCAGCGGCTCTTGTAACACTGTGATCAAAACCAGTTAATGTTGCAGTAACGGTAATCACTACAAATGGAGTTCCTAATATTATATGTGATAATATAATTCCTGTATGAGTAGCTGCTAAACCAACTTTTGCCATAAAGAAAAATATTGCAGTACCAGAAATAATTAATGGAACTATCATTGGTGAAATTAATAACGCCATGAATGCTGCTTTATATGGCATGTATCTACTACTCAAACCTAACGCAGCCACAGTTCCAAGAATTGTTGATCCAATTGTTGCAAAGAAAGCAATAATTAAACTATTCTTAGTAGCTAATCCCCAAGGATTCTTCGTTCCATAGATCATATCTTCATACCATCTTAAAGAAAAACCTTCAGGATCTAATGCTAACATTTTTGCAGAAAAGTGAATGTATTGTTCAGCATTAAATGAAAGTGGTAAAATTACAAATAAAGGTGCTATCAAAAAGAAAAACACTAAACCACAAAAGAATAAGTATGTGTAATGCCAAATTCTATAATTTAAAGGTGTGTGACTTGGTAATGCCATATAATCTATCCTAATTTAATATTATCTATTCCAACAAGTTTATTATAAATCCAATAAATAGTTAGCACTCCAACTAACAACATGGTTCCAAGGGCTGACGCAAACGCCCAATCCAACGAACTCTTCATATGATAAGCAATTGTATTACTTATCAAAGATCCACTAGCACCTCCAACTAATGCAGGAGTGATGTAGTAACCTATAGCCAAAATAAACACTAATAAACATCCAGCACCAATTCCTGGGACTGTTAATGGAAAATAAATTTTAACAAATGATACAAGAGGTGTTCCTCCTAAAGATTTTCCAGCTCTCATTAAACTGGGAGATATAGTTTTCATAACACTGTAAAGTGGTAAGACCATAAAAGGTAATAATATTTGTGTCATTGCAACAAATGTACCAATAACATTATACATTAGTTCTGGCCTATTATCGTCTGCCGCCAAACCTATCCAGACAATTAAATCATTAATAGGTCCTTGTTGTTGGAGTAAGACCATCCAGCTTGAGGTTCTAACTAATAGAGATGTCCAAAAAGGTAGGAGGACACAAATCATTAATAAATTGCTGTATTTCATCGGCAAAGTAGCTAGCAAGTGTGATATTGGGTAGGCAAGAATAAAACAAAAAACTGTAACCCAGAAAGCTACATTTAAAGTTCTTATCCATAAAATTTTATGAATTCTCCTATCTTCTGGAACTTGAATTATATTTCTATCTTGATCAAATTTTCTATCTATACCTTTTAAATATTTGGCATAAGTCCATTTGGGAGCTGTATTCTTTAAAGCAACTAAATATTCACTTTGGCCCCATCTTTTATGAACTTTAATGAATTGCTCCTTATAATTACCCTCTTCAAACTTATTAATTTTTCTGACTGTTTTTTTAATTAAGCTACTAAAGCCAGATTTTTCATAATTTAATCTTGCTATAATTTTTCCATAAGTTTTATTTTTCTTTAAGTAAGTTAAATCCTCATAAAGTCCTTTATAAACTGGCTCATCTGGTAAATTACTACCATCCCATTTTTCCATCGCCTTAAATGTTTTGGGAAGCATTTTCGTTATCATTCGATCATCAACACTTCTAAATAGCATGTCGCCAATTGGGAATACGTAAATTATTAAAATAAATAAAAATAATGGTGCTACTAATAAAACTGCTTTAAGTTTATTTTTTCTCTCAGCTTTCTTTAAACTAATCTCTAAAGGTATTCCGTCTGATGATAATATTTTTTCTGTACTCATATTTTAAAATTCTAAAAAAAAAGGGCGGTTATTTTGTAACCGCCCTAGTATTTTATAATAAAAACTTAATCTATAAAACTAAATTATAGTCCAGCTTTCATTGCTTCCCATTTTTCACCGATTTCATCTTGGTTATCTGCCCAAAAATCAGGGTTCATAAGGATGTATCTTTTAGTGTTAGCAGGAGCAGTTGGCATATGTGGTACCATGTTAGTCGTACCATCTTTAAACCAAGGCTCTCCAGCTTCCATAACAGCAATTGAAGATTTTCTCCAAGGTGCGTATGCAATATACTTAGCACTTCCAGCTAAACCTTCTGAGCTAGTCATTTCTCTAAGTACTTTCATAGCGCTACCGTCAGCATAACCTGGACCATCTTTAACTAATGCAAAATATTCATAGTCAAGAATTTGTCCATCCCATACTTGTACAAGTGGAGTTCCTTCCATTTGCGCATTAAAGAATCTACCATTCCAACCAGTTGCCATTACTACTTCACCATTAGCAAGTAATTCAGGCGGTTGAGCTCCAGCATTCCAGAATACACATCCACCATTTGGATCAGTACATAAAGCTTTAAGTTTATTCATAGCTCTATCAATACCGCCATCTGCTTCAAGTTTTCTGTAAGTTAAGTCAGAACCTTTACCAGGGTTTACACCGTCTGCAGTGATAGCAATCTCTAAGTTAGACATTGCACCTTTGTAAATTGCTCTTTTACCAGGGAAGTTTTTAGTATCAAAAAAGTCTTTCAATGAGTTAGGCTTTTTAGCACCGATTGTTGCATCGTTATAAGCATAGTTCCAAGAGTACAGAATGTTTCCAACTGCACATTTTGAAGGCATGCCTGTAAAGAAGTCTTGACTTGCAGGTGTTCCATCTGGAGCAGGTGCAAAGTCTTTATCAAAATCGAATTCAACAAAAATTCCTTCGTCACATCCGATAATTGT
>ENA-OREN01001487-OREN01001487.1-marine-metagenome-genome-assembly--contig:-NODE-1487-length-27281-cov-17.581716_pt1 | contig 27281 bp, 35 predicted proteins | sample MGYA00248624_ERZ508555 | MGnify/ENA primary metagenome ERZ508555 (study PRJEB26222, sample SAMN06267773) | marine metagenome | isolation source: Saanich Inlet, British Columbia, Canada | place...
GCTTGTCTGATTATGCCTACAACTGTTGGTGCGTTCTGTGCGATAACCGTAGCCGCTGTGCGTGGGTCTAGTGCGTTAACCTGTGGGGAGTAGGTTACATTGACAACATTATTGCCTACTGCTTTTTGTTGCTCTCTAGTCAGTACCATTTCACCTTTTTCTAAAATAGCTGGTACTTCATTAGAGCCTAATCCGCCAACAATTCCACCATTATGGAACTTCGGGGTGTCTTTTCCTATTATACCGCCAGAGTGGGATGTACCAAATCCAAAGTCCAGCTTCCCAATAGCTCCACTAATGCCTGTTGCGATAGGGTCAGCAATAGATTTTTGAATGATCATCCTTGCGATCATATTGCCTATCGACTTAACCGTATCTCCTAAAGATTTGAACTGCATAATTGAATCTGTTATAGTGTCTGACATAGACTCTTTCATAGCTTCTGCCGCCTCTTGCCAGTCGCTTTTAATTTTGTCCGTACCATCTGACATACCTGCTATCATCCTAGCATGAGCCATATCTAATTCTGCAAATTGGTCATCGATTAGATCCATTGCCATATCCCATTCATCACCCAACTCATGCACTATCTCTTTACTCTTTTCTAACTCTTTATTTTGCTTCTTAATTTTGATAGTTACAGAGGGTAGGACTGCTGTAGGTACACCTAGAAACTTCTTATATGCCATCTCTGCTTCAAATAACGCTTTTTTAGCATTCACTACTATCTGAGCTTGATCCATTAAAGCTTGATTCTTGATTTCTTGATCTTTTATATTTTGCTGAATAAGTTGTATGTACGACGGATCAGTAGCTGATGCAACCGCAAGTTTAGCGAGCTTTACATTATCTTCTAGAATTCGTCTACGCTCTGCCATTGCTGCGTTAGTGGCTCTCGTTGCTTCTAAATTATCCTGTTCCTCTTCCATAAGCCCAAGCCCTGTACCTCCTGCACCTAGTGCACCTCCAACAATAGCCCCTTTAGTGCCTCCTAGCATCTTACCAACACTTGCTCCTGCTTTAGCACCTAATATCATCAACAACAACTCTTTATTATCAATGACCCATTGGAAAGAGTCTTTGATTGCAATTCCTAATGATTTGACTGCCGCTATAGTTGCTGGATCTTTCAACGCATCTGTGATAGATACTATACTACTAGTAACTTCATCAAATACACCAGTGTTTGCTATTTCAAGTTTCAACTCCCTCCATGCGTCTTCCATCATGGATACTTTACCCTGGAACGTACCTGCCATTTCAGTGGTTGCGCCTTTTGCAGAGGTAGTGCCATCTCTGAACATGGCAATTATCATTTTCTTAGTTTCACTTGCTGAATATGATACACCTTGCTGAAAACCTAAGAACGCTGATATACCACGTTCTCTAAACATATCAGCAGAAGCTATGCCTGCACCCATCGCACGTTGTAACTGCATAGCTGTCTCATCAAACGCTAAACCAGAAACAGCTGCAATATCACCAGTTATCTCTAATAGTTCGTTAAGTTCTTCAACATTCTCAGCTATGGTTAATAAAGAGGGTGAAGCACGTTCAATATCTTCCAGCGAAAAAGGTACTTTAGCTGCAAATTTGTTCATGGTCTCAAACGCTTTTGCAGCATCTTCAGTTGAACCTGTCAAGAATTTTAGCCTGACTTTAAGACTTTCAACTCCTGCAGCTGTTTTGATTATGGAAGTTAGAAGTGCACCTGCCCCTGCACCTGCAAGAGCTCCTTGCAATGAGAATATACTAGACTTAACACGTTTAGCTGCTGTACCTATACCAAGGATCGCACGTTTAGCCTTTGAAGCACCTGTTACAGCACCTCGTGGATCAACTTTAATTCCTAGTGTAGCTATGTTGTCAGTTGCCATTCTCTTCTTCCTTTATTGTAAAATAAGCTAACCACCCATTCCACTCTTCTACGCTTAAATCACCCACTTCTACTACTGTTTTATGAAGTCGATCCGCAAGCCTATACATAGTCATAAGCTCGGGATCGTCTCTTAGTTTCCCAGTTGTTCCTCTACACTAGGAGCGTTAGAGATTTCATTAACAATTCGAGTGATAACTGTAGGGTCTACTTTGTGCATCAGTTTAGGCTTATCTGATAGATCAAACAAAGCCTCACCATTTTTGTCAAGTGCCTTCAACATAAGTGTACGTGCCAAAAACTCTATATCATCCTCTCTGGCAAATTTAAGCAGTTTCTTCTTTTCAGCTAGAGTGAAAGGGGTACAGTATATAGTTGTATCCCATTCTTCCACCTCTATTTGTCTAACTCCAAAGGTTTCAAAGTGTTCTACCGCTTTATCAAGTACGCTCATTATGCTACCGTACCCCAAGTTACAGCACCGTTAAACTCAAAGCTGAAAGTTGTCTCAACCATACCTTCGCTTGTGCCTGACTTGCCTGTTTCTGTGACAATCGCAGAACCTGTGGCATAAGTATCGCCTGAAGTTGCACCCTCTGGATAAAGATTTAATGTAACCTCTGCTCCAACTGTCATAGCACCTTGACCGCTTGTGTCTGTCTCATCCCAATACGCTGTTAGTGAGCCATTTGCGCTGGTTAAACCTGCTTTCTTAGTTCTTGCAGTATCGCCCATTGTTGTATCATCAATAGTCTCTGCTGATTCTGCGATATTCCAGTCTCGAATTTCTGCTACTGTATTTGATCCAACTTTTACAACACCCTCACTTCCTGCATGGTTAGCCATTTTCATTCACCTCATCTATATTTAATTTAACATTCTTTGCAGGAGACTCCGTCCAACCTGCGCTCTTCATATACTCCACTTGCGTTGGGTGTGCCTTCACAGGATCACCCCCTCTAGGTGGAAACAATTCTACACTTTTCATAATTCGTCTCTCCAGAAAGGTATATTTATGTTCAACTGCAACCATTCATCTTCTAGGGATTGTGTAAAAATGCTTGCTGTCCTACATATTATACCAGAAAAATTACTGTTGTCAAAAATTCCTGCAAGGGTATCCGCATAATTTCTAGCAGTGTTTGTACCACTATTTCTAGGTACAAACAATTGGACACTTATAACTCCTGTATGGCGTTTACCATTATTCACAGTGCGATAACGAGATTCACCATTTAAGATGCTCAACCGCACCCACGCTGTATCATTTGGTGGGTCAAAGTCTACATTTTCGTACGCTATGGCAGTAGTTGACCAATTATCGTTCAACCGTCCCTCAATACTCGCTCTTTCAGCCTCGTATGACATCTTTCATGAACCCCTCGACTTCTGCCAATGTCACAGCAACCATACCGTTAGGTGCTTGTGTGCTGCTACCGTTTTCAAGTACTTCAATGTACGGTAAATTGTTAGTTATAAATAATATGTCTTTGCCTTGCCCTTTACGCAACGTGACTTTTTTAGCTTTTGGAGAGGTAGGAGGGGTACTTAACCCTATATGGCTTCCAGTGCTTTTACCAAAGCTTTTATCTTCTCCTAAGTCTGGTGAACCTACACCCATGTTCCAATTGCCTCTAGCTCTGCCTGTATCTACAGGAGTCCGTTTAGTTACACGGTCATACACTTCGAGAGCTGCACGCCTAACAACTGTATCAAGTTCCTGTCCTGTAACATCTGCGAACTTTTGCAAATCTACATTGAAACGTTCAGTTGTCATCCAAGCTTACCTATTATAAGTCTGTAGGTTGCCCCTGCAGGATCACTGATTATCTGTGTGACCTTATATTTAGTCAAGCCTCTTGTGACTAAGTCGTTAGTGTCTGGAGTGACTGCAAGATCATTACTGGCAAATGTGACCGATAAATTGCCAGAGTGTTCAGGTCTAACTTCGTCACGATTAGAACCCTGTGAAGCTGAACCAAAATTTGCTACAATGGCGTTTAGTGTATAATCAGTATCAGTGTGTGAAACTGCTCCAGTGCTAGTATTATAACTGCCTGTGGAGCGACTAGTGTAAGTTATAGTCTCTGCTATATCTCCAGTTGCCTTGATTGCGGTTTGTGCAGCTTTCTTGATTGCAGTTTGTAAACCCATTATGACCTCACAACCTCTACAATGCCAAACTTAGCACGACCGTGGATAGTACCCCAACCTCTTAACATCTCTTGCACTATACTAGGTAGTACGTCTGCAGTATCAGTTTTGTCAAAAGTCAATGCAACTGAACCCACTTTCAAATCTGTTATGCCTTTACCGTCTGCGTTAGCTCCTAAGTCGCCATCTTTCTTGATGTGTCTTGCAAGTTCTGCAGTAGCGTTCTTTATAGCGGTTGGGATAGTGGTTGCATCAATACTTTCATTGTCAAGGTTCACCCAACTTGAACGGGGTATGCGTAGTGCTTGTGTAGTGGTTTCTTTAGTGCCATTCCAAGACACTCGCTCATCAAGCCATCTGGTTGCTACTTTGATACAGTTTTCTTTTTCTGTGTCAGTGCCTGTCCAGTCTGCTGTTGCTGGGTGCATAACATTATAGGTGTCAGCTTCTGCAACTGTGCAGTAAGCCTCTGCGCTAGAACTACCTGCTGTGGCATTTAATGACATAGTCTACGCCTCGTTCCAACCACCTTTCTTGAAATTCACCACTTCATCAGGGTGGACTTCTGCGGTTTTATCACCTTTAACCATCTCAACTAACTCAACCCGTTTGGCGTTAGGTGTCTTTTTTACAACTTTTTCTGTTGCTACATCTTGCTTTTTTCTTATTGGCATGATATCCCTCCGCCTAAATATAAAAATTGTAAAGAGAGCAGGGGATTGAACCCTACTCTCAATCGTTTGGTGCTTAACCCATTACTAATGTAATGTTGTCAGGCTTCCAAGCTTTAACACCCCAAGTGGATGCAACTTCTATCATCTGCTTACGGTATCCTCTGTAAACACGAATCTCAAAGATCAATCCAGAATGTGGATCTTGTACGAGCATAGCATCAACTGCCTCATCTCCACCTTCGGGTACTGCAGGAGCACGGATAGCGAGCTCAAGAGCAGATTGATGGAAAAGTACATTGCCAGTGAAGTTGTTGCCAATAGTAATGGCATCGTCATCCGCTGCTGCAATTTGCAAACCAGGAGAGCCAATGATTACATCACCTCCACTAAGCGCAGTGTTAACTACATAAGCATTGGTGCTATCTGAAGCGTGAGTGATAACATCACCTGCAATCATAGTACCTGAACCAGTATCTAGCGTTAAGGTAGTCTGACCAATAGCCTCACCAGAACCATTGTTGATTAGATAACCCGTACCCGTTCCTTTAGTGTGAGCTTGAACCTGTGCAGACTCTTTAAGCATAACTCCTTGAAGGTCAAGTAAAGTGCCTTGACGCAACATAGTAGTACTGCCTGCTTCGTTAGCTTTCTGCAATTGTGCAAGATTACGCAGGTTAGTGCCTGCAAGAGTGTTCAATACGAGAGAAGTACGCCCATCAGTGACAGGTGCGCCATTATCAACTAAGATCTGACGTGCCTGTGCAACAAGATCAAAGTTTGAACTGAATGGAGTAGTTCCTGCTGTACCAACTGCACGTGAAGCCCCTTGATACGCAGCAGTAGCCAAATCAGTTTCGATAAGGTTAGATAGTGTGCGCATAGCTTGTGCAATCTGATCTCCATAAACAGTCTCATATCCAGAACCGTTATTTAGGTGCTTGATATCTTCGCCTGTCATTGGAATCTGAACACCTTTTGCTGTGTCAATGGTCAGAGTCTTATTATCTACAGTCTGGTCATCTCCTTCTGGGGTGGTCATAGATGGTGTAATGTTGTTAGCAGTAGCTTCACGTGTGAAGTGTGAGCGAACAGTACCATTAAGCGCAACACGCTCAACACCATCAGAGTTAATAGTAGAAGCAGGGATGAAGCCAACAACTTCACGCCCTACAGTGTCAGCAGCCTTGTAAATATCAGCTGCTAGGTTTGTCAATACATTTGCCATTATAAAAATCCTCTAAGACAATTTAAAATTCAGTTTAAGGAAAACCCTTAAACAACTAATATCAGCTACACCGCAACTAGATAAATATGTGACTCCGTCACAAGTAGACTATATTTGTGTCTGCTATGGGGTAAATTATACTTCATAAAAAACCCTTTGTCAACTCTAATCTGTGACTTTACCTCCATCTTTAGCAAAAGCTGATCTAGACTGTTGATCCATAGAATCAAATTGCGACCTAGTTACAATCTTGCCCTCTGCTGTGCCTCCTTTGTTGTGTGTTGATCCCCCACCTTTAGAATCATTAAATAAGTGAGGTGCAGAGTCTGATAAACCTTTAACCCATCCTTCTACGCTTAGAGGGTCAGTAGTGCCAGAAGCGTATATAACATTCTCACCTTCAAATGGTGTAGCCTTGCCATCTTTCAATTTGAATACACTCTTTGCACGCAACAACAAGTCATCTACTGCAGTAGCCGCTACACCATTTTTTGCTGCAATATCACGCACAACACTATCAATAGTCAACCCTTCCAGTTGCCGTGTAAGAGTGCTATTACCCTCTTTTAACGTCTTCATCTCTGTATTATAATGGTCATGTACCGCTTTGGTCTTCATATCCACAAGCTCATCAATCTTACCTGCTTTAATAAGTGATGCAAACTCTCCATCTTGTTGGCGTTTGAGGAGTTCGTTGTACTTATCCATGTCAATAGTACTATACTTGCCTTCAAGCGTTTCCATGTCTTGCAACAATTTGGTATTGTTGTCTCTGAACTCATCAAGTTTCTTTTTATCAACCATGCCTTGCACTGCCAGCGTGTACTTGCCGTCTTTTTCTGTGTAGAACTCTTGTAGTGCCTCTGGCACGTCTTCTATTTTATCAACTGTTGCTTTTAAATGCATAATGATCTCCGATCAAGTTATCGCTACTCTGTAGCGGTTAAGTAAATTTGTCTTGCAACTGCTCTAATGAGAGTGGGTTGCCCGACTGGTCTAATAGGTCTGTAAAACCCACTTTACCTTTTTTCCATAACTTCCACTTACCTACACCAAGTGCTTCCTTTTGAAATGATTCTGGTTTACTCCGCAACCAATCTTCATAATTCAAACCTTTGCTAACTTGCCCATCCATGCTTGCCCTTGTACCTTGTGGCAACTTAGATAAGTGTTTTTTATCCACTCCTAACTCTCCCCAACCTTTGAGAACAGATATTTGTGAACTCCTGCAATTCCAATGAGCTGTCGCCCCTGGAAAATCTATGTCATGTCCTATTGGTCTGCGGTTGTTATCCCACATCAATCCATCTAATGCTTGACATGTGGTGCTAGTTCTAGAATCAAGAGTAGAAACCCATTCAACCCCTTTGACAAGGTCATTATTAGCTTCGTACGTTCTCATTCTAGCTTCATTAGCTACAACTTGAACACTAGTTCTGACTAAAGCCTCCGCTTGCCTTCTGGTGGCTTCCATGATACCATCTTTGAATTTGTTTGCTCTTGTGCCTCTGACCCTTTGCACTATTTGGTCAGTGGTTTTACCTTGTAATAACCCTTGTCTGATAGTGTTTTTGAATTTCAGTTCTAAATTACCTGCTTGTCTGCCCCACCATTCTTTGGAAGGTGCGCCTTCAATGAGGGTATCGGTCGCAATAGCTGCCAACATTTCTACGCTCATTCCTGTGGATAGTGTCTGCACTTTAAGTGCTGTGTTGATACTTGACACCGCTTGCGCTTCTGCAACTTTAGCAAGCCCTGCAAGTTGTTTATCTTCAAGCTTGTCTATCTTGTAGTACGCACTACGAATTGTGGTTTTAGTCTGCTTTAACATCTTCTCCAATCTACGCATTTGGAAAGGTGTGCGTTTGATGAGGTGGAGTTTTTGCTTTTCTAGTTCTTCAACTAAATTTTTCTGCAGAGTCTTCAGTTCTTTTAAAACGTCTTTACGCAGACTAGCATCTAGCCGCAACAGGTCAACTGAATGTCCTGTTATCTGGTCTAGTATCTTATCGCTTATATTTGCCATTATTAGTCTTCATCAAATCCGCCAACTGTTTGTACTTCAACACGACTGCGCTCATCTTCTATGGATATGTTTGGTGGTAGCATCTCGCCTCGTTGTAAGTTCCATAAGAATGTTTCATGGCTCACGCCACCTGACTGCCATGTTTGCATAAGTGCAGTAACCTCTTGTGGAGTAAGTTTAACATCAACAAAGTCAGTATTCAACTCCACAGTAATATCATCTGTTACGCCCATCCACTCTGCCATCTGTGTAAGCATTTGTTGCACAGCTTGTTCTACACTCTTCACTGTTGAGGCAAGCGTGGAAGATTCTGCATTCTGGCGTAGCCGTACAGCTTCTGCAGCTTCAATACCTTTCTTCTGCCCTTCAAGCAATTGTGCGCCTAATGCTGCCATCATGGAACGTTTTTCTTCCATTGCAACTTCTAACGCTCTCAATCCTTGCCCTGTGAACTCTAGATATCCTGCCTTACTCTGTGTATCTGGCAAGATCCATGCTGTTCCTGAACCAATGACTAATTCAGAGTCTGTATCCACTCCTGTAACGTATGGTGTAGGTAGAGCTGTGAAGTGTCTACCATGCTCTAAGTCTGCACTCGTGCGGTAGTGGCTCAAACTCATATCTGCTAGTGCTAAGAGTGGAGGTGTCATTGGAGTGAGGTTAGCACCATCTTGGCTGACTGCTATAAATGGTATATTAGAGAGTTCAACCCCTTTGTTGACTGGAGTAATATCTGCAACTACTTCCCAATCTTTTTTACCCTTTCTCCATATGCGTACAATAAAACGCCCTTCTTCCATCACTAGTTCTCTGTATTGAGTTTTGAACTCTGATTTATAATGGTCTTTAGGATCAACTGCTCGATAGCTCTCCTGCAAGATGATTGCATCCTCTAACCAATTAGTCACCTGTTCAGTTGTATATCCTGTTAAATACGGTCTAGTTCCATCATGGTCAATGAGTACACCTTGCCGCCCCATTAACAATTGTTCTGTCAACATACCCTCTATGAAGTCGCTCAATGATACCCCTGTGTTTGTGATATCGTTGAATAAACTCTCCAGTTTTGCAGGAGCTTCAATTTTTGCATCGAGTCGCAACACCGCCCCTGCAAGTCCACTTATAGTAAGGTTTACAGCATTGAAAAAAGTTGCTCGTGTTTTATACGCTTGATAACTGTCATCGTCCTGTTTGGAAAGTTTTGGTAAATATTGCTCCCCTCTCTTCTTAACTGCATCTTCCCCTTCAAACGTGTCTCTGCAACGCTGCCATTTAGGTTGGATATTATCATACTCTGGATGTCTGCTCTCAATTCCCATAATGTGTCTCCTGTTTAGTTATTTAGTATCCTACAACTCTTGCTAATTTTGGTTTTGATTTAATAATTGGATACTTCCTATGTATAAAATACCCTCCTGCATCTGGTAAGTGGTCGTTATTACTAGACTTGTCAGGTTCACCTTTATCGTTGTACGCTTGTTGCTCCAAGCAGAGTGTATATTCAGGGCATTTCTCTACATTCACCCACAACGTATCACTCTTAAACGCACTGTTCATACTCAATACTCTATCTCTTACAAAAGGGTTTTTCTTAGGTGCGTCAACCTTGAACCCTGCGCTCTTCAATAAACTGATATCACTCAAACTTGCACCCATAGTGCTAGTAGAACCTCCTGAAGCATCTGGGTAAATTATAACAGAACATCCATCGAAATGGTTCTTTATTGTTTGTATTATGGAAGGGGTATCCCTACCTCTAGTGATCTCGTCCACTGCGTAGGCTTGCCCACCTCTGATAACGTGTATAACTGCTGACATATTGTTGACATTAAAATCCATACCAATATGTATGGGTTCACAGTCTTTCTTGTTGTGTACTATATCTGTATGACACGTCTCCCTGTCAAACTCCACATACACCGCACCGCTTGTAAGGTTTACAAACTTACCCTCAATGTACGCTTGCACTAACGCTGCTGGATAAGTGGCTTTGAGTCCTTCAATGTAGTCTTCTGGCAGGTGTGGATTAGAATAGGTAGGGGCAGTAACATACTCATAGCCTAACGCCTTTGCTGCAACTGGATCTTTAGCCCATTTATCGTAGACAAAATTGAACCCTTCTGGAGTAGTATATGCACTAACTGTATTTAACGCTCCTTTAATCTTTTGGCGGTTGCGCCCTACAATTTTATTCCATGCTTCTGCAGCTTTATCCTTTGCCATAGTGTCTATCTCATCCACGTGAGAACGAAACACTTCATATGCTATGATACGTGCTGGGTTGTCCATAGAACGCATAATTATCTTACCGTGTCCTTCTACTCTACATATATATTCAGATTTATTCAATTGGTAAGGTATATGTGCAAGTGTCAAAATTTCTTCAATGCGTGGTACAAGGTTGAGTTTTAAGGTGTCAAAAGTTGGTGCATACGTGCCTATGTCAGCTCCAGGATGGTTAAATAGGTCTCGGAACACACAAGTTATGAGTGTCTCTGTCTTCCCTGCTCCAAAACCTGCCACAAACAATGGAAACTTGGCTTCTAGTTCAAACATATCTGCTTGTGGAGCTGTTAAGGCTACTTCATGCACTGTGCTCACCTTTATTGATTATCACCTTAAACAAAGATTTCGGTTTTACATTGGTCTCTTCTGCTGGTGTGTTTTTCCATTGTTCGGGTGCTCGATTAGTCAACCAAAAGATAGCCGCTTTCACGTCTGGAGGGTAATGTTTAAATGTGGGCACTGAAATAGGTTCTCCTTCATATTGAAACACTTTTTCATCTGGTGCGTCATATCCACACGCTCGCTTATACAGAGATTGTGCAACTTTTGAATCTGCTTGCACTTTACCCTCTTGTATGGCTTGGTCAAAAGTTATATGAGCTTTACGCCATTTAGTCAACTGCAATGGAGTGATATGAAAAAAGTCTGATATAACTTTATCCGTAGCTCCTAATAAGCACAGTCTATAAACTTGTTCTTGGTATTCTTTTTTGTATCGTACTGCCGCCATTGTTGCGCCTCGTAAAAGTAGGAACATACATTATGCCGTAACAGAACGCCTATGTCAACTGAATTATTTACTATGAGCGCAACCCTGCACTCAACCACTCTCTATCAATGCCTTTACCTTTAATTGTGAGGTGTGTGAACTGTGCTCCAATAGCTTCTCCAGTTGCCATGTTAAAGGTTATGCGTTCATCTTCTGCATACAAAAACACTTCTACATAACCTCCATCTGGGGTGGCGTTTATAATTATGCCTGTACGCCTATCATTAAGTTGTAAAGTGTGGCAGTTGGCTCTCATTTTACACAAAAGTCCATATGCAAGTACTTTGGCTTCATAATCTAGTTTACCTGCATTGTAACAGTCTAAAAAGTAATTAAATTCTTGTTGGGCTGTCCAACCACCTCTGACTGGAGCATCTTTAGGGGTTGCGGGGTTTCTACCTTCTTGTGCTAAACGATTGACTTCCTCTACTAATAGATTAGGGTCAACCAATTTGCGCTTCTGGAATAATAGTGAATCTTGCTTTACCCCTTCATCAGGTAAAGCAAGAAAATCATCTTCTTCAAAAAGGTCTAAAAAGTCAACCACTGAAGGCTACATATATCAAGAAGAATAATATAAAGAGTGATAGGATAGCTATAACCTCTAACCCCTTCTCAAACCACCCCCACAACTTAGCTTTGAGTGGTTCAAAATTATAACGTCTACCATAACGGTTCTTTTTACGCCTTGTAAATAATTTCATTCTTAGGCTACCTTTTTAAGTTTGAGTTGCGCTCTAACATCATCAAAGTTATGAGTTCCTGCTGGAGTGCGCATATAGTTGAGAAAATAATCCATTCTAAGATTTTTGACAACTTTGCCAGTGGTGGTATGCACTATATCTGCCATCCAATAGTGCCCATCATACATATATATGTTCTCAAGATGGTATACGTCGCCCCATACAATATGACTGTACTTCTCAATAGTTGCTTCATCAATACGCTTGCCAAAACGCAACTTATGCAAATTGATATTCTTTGTGACTTGAGCAACCATGTACTCTTCTGCTGCTGCAACGCAAGCTTTCTGAGAAGTGGCAGAGAGTAGTACATTACCCTCTTGATCTGTCAAAAGCCATCTACCCGTCTTGATCTTGTTTATCACTAACGGTTTACCCTCTACTTCATAATATTTCTGTGTATCCTTAAATTTGATATGAGTATATTTCATATTTACTGCTCCTTGTTCGCTGATTTAAAAAAAGTGTGAAAATTGTATATTAAAGTTTAGCGGTTGTCTACCGCTAAACTTTTAATGTATTATGTGAGTTGGGTATTCAACCCTACAGAGTTAGCTGCACTGCACCCCGCTGAATATGCCTCTCCATTTAAAGAACTTTTACGCTTGCTTGTACCATATTTAAGTTCTCTACCTAAATACTCTGCAATAGCATCTTGTTTGACTACTATGAGTGTTGTGCCTGTTTGTGCAAACTCTTTTTCTCGTTCAACTTTGAGCTCTTTAAGCCGCTCGCTCAACCTATGCCCCATACCACTTCTAAAAGAATTTTTATAAGTGCGAGCCTTACCTTTTGGAGAGGGGTTCTCCTTAAAATACTTATCAGTCAGTCGAATTATAGTGGAGTACAAATAACTAAACAACTGCAATGAGACTTGCACATCAAGTTCTGTACCTACGAAACGCAAGTTTACTTGATACGCATGTACATGCTTATCATTATGACTCGCTACAGAAAAAGTTACAAAAGTGTCAAAAACGCCACTTATCGAGATGGCAATACCTTGAACCCATGCAGGACAACGGTTTGCAGTCCACTTCATCTTATCCCATTCACTCCCTAGTATATCACTCTTAATTTGTTCTGGAGTGACATCCCCTATTGACAAGTTGTGTTTACGCATAAGTTTTTCAACCATGCGTGCCGCAACCGCTGCTTCTTCTTCATTGCCCTCTGTGCGTTCTGCCATTGCCATCATCTTACGAATCTTTGCATGCAATTTTTCAGTTTTAGTATTCATTGTCATATTCTCCTTGATTAACCATTAAGTGCTGTTCTATGTATAACTCCTAGTACGTGTCTTAGTTCTAAACTCCACTCATCCAAGTTTGCATTGTCCATAGCTTCTAAGTGTTCTGCACTTATTGCTGAAATCAACTTCACCCCTCTCATAACTTGTTTATGAGTACCTTGCAGTGCAGCTTTACCTGAAGGTATATGGGTGATTGTCTTATGAGTGGAGCTTTTACCTTTATACTGTTTATGGTAGCAAAACACACTATTTATCTTTGTTGCTAAAACCGTCTCAAACTCTTCTCCATTAGGCAATAAAATTTCAACTTGTATCTTATTTACACTATTGAGTTGATGCATTAGATGCTCTTGTTCAAGCTTCTCAACCACCTCTTTTAAGGTGGTAGGGTTATCGAGTACCATTTTTAATGTGTCTAATTGTGTTGCTGTGATCATTTTTACTTCTCCTGTTATCGCTGTTTTTGGGTCGAGAACCGCCTCAACCCGTGAACAATATTATACACAAAACTGTGTAAGGGTCTACCTTTTTCTTTTGTATAAAAATTATGCACTTACCCCTCCTTCAAGGGTAAGTGCATGTTCTAGAAAGGTAATTTTCTTTTGTTTGTGTAACAACCACTTACACAACTTTTTGAAATTTTATCAGCGGTGTTCCAATCTGCGTACCTGTGTTTCACAATAATCTATATGTCTATAAAACTCATTTCGTTTAGTCTGTGAACTGCAAACCGTTGCCGCCTTCTGCCACCAAGCTATGGCAGCTTTATAATTGCATGCTAATTGGCATTGTTGCGCTCGCTCTATAAAAAGTGCAAAACCAACTCTAACTTTTTGCATGATAATGTTCCCCTTGTTCTCTAACTTGCCAGCAGTTGTATCCTACTTCTCGCCACGCAGTCACTACTTCATCAGTGTCTTCAAGAACCATAAGTGTATTTTCAGGTTTCAATCCAAGTTTAGTTGCCATCTCTAACTTGACAGTAGTATGGTTTCCATGATATACCGCCCCTTCTTCAGTGTCTTGATAGTGGTGTGCAGGTCTCATTGTTAAATTTACATAATCTATGTGGTGTTCTTTCAACCATTCAACTGTCTTTTTATACATTGATTCCGACCTACTCGTGAGGATATGCACTTTGAAACCTGAATCTTGTAGTACTGCCAGTGTTGTTGCTACAGATTCATTAACTTTATCTCCTCCACACAATTCAAAATACCCTTCCCAACCATGTGACTGTATATAAGGTCGCCTCCACTCATCTAATGCCAATGTGTTGTCTAAATCTACAATAATATTGTTTTGTCTTACCATCTTGTTAACTCCTTGAAATTTAAAAGAGCGTCCATTCTAGAGCTTCTTAACTTCTTTGTCACCTCTTTTCTCTTACGCTCTTCTTACCCTCCAAAGTTCTTCTTTGCTCAAGAAGGTCGAGCCAACCGCAAAACCGTGAAATCTCTATAAACCTTAATATAATTTTAGTTCAAATTTTCCTCCTCTCTAAATTATTAAAAAGGTTTAATAGGTGTTTGCGGTTGACTTTGCGGTTGGCACACCGCTCACCATTGGTAGATATAACCGCTTCTTAAAACTGTGTGCGCCTCTTCTTGACTATGCGGTTGATTACACAAAAAATTTCTCGATAACCCTTAGATATATAGTAGGACGCAGATTGTGTAAAGTTTTCTTCTTGAGCAAAGAAGAACAAAATCACTTCTTTTGCATCTAACTTAATGTTCTATATAGCACCACTGACACTTTCGAGTCATACAAGAAGGTTGTGTAACATACAACTTTGTTTGTTCCTAAGTACTAGTTAACAGGTTCAAGAAGGACGAAAACTTTACATAAAAAATCGAGTTTTGCGGTTGGTTACACAATCTTGCGAGTATGCGGTTGGCAAGAAGCCTTCTTGAATCAAGAAGCTTATATACCCACTTCTTGAAAAGGTTATATAATTTTGTCGAACGGACAAAGAAGCAACCAACCGCATAATTGTAAAATCATGCGGTTGGCAAGAAGCCTTCTTGAATCAAGAAGAACTCTAGAGGTTAAGAAAGTTTTCTTCTTCTTCGTCAAAGAGGTGTTCTCTAGAGGTGCTAAAATGGCTAGCCATCGCATCTTGAGCTTTATCAAGCCGCCACAACCGTATCCCTCTTGTGCCTCCCCCTAACTTAGCGTTACCTGCTGAACCTCCAATACTCATACCTCCAAACTTTTTAAGGTCGAGCGCAAACTTGCGTTGAGTGGGTACTTCCCCAAACATATGACTGGATAAATGCCACCGTTTGAACGTCTCATATAGTAGAGGGTTAGGTATGTTTACTGCTGTGTGTTGCCACTCTTTTTCCTCAATTGAACCTAAAAAACCATCCACTCCGTATACATCAAATGTACCTTGATGCAAACACTCCATCCACCATTTAGTTATAGAGTCCGCACTGTGTAGCTTCTGTTCAATCTCAAATTCATTTTTGAATCCTGATGGTAGATATTTAGGATTGAACTTTGTGATATCACGCTCTAATAGTTCTCCAATAAACGCAGCTGTTCCACCCTCTTGTATCTCATTGCCTAACTGTTCAAAATATTTAAAGTCCCCTTTACGTTCATCTGATGCTTGCATTATAACCAAACGCCTGTTACCTACACCTACTGGCACAACCCAATCATTATTTGATGCAATAATCAAATGGCAACAGTTTGGCACTGGTATTACTGGCAGAAATTTTTGATTGAATGGTTGGATTGGATCTGTGATGAGGCTTTTCAACCTACCCTCTGCTTTCTTATCTCCACCCCAAGTGGCTTCATTAGCTAGAACTAGCACAGAGCGTGCAACTGGAGCGTTAAACTCTCCTAAAATTGCATTCTGGTCTGTGGCAGTAAAAGAATTTGAACCAAAAGCGTGTAACAGAGGGTCAATAATAATGTTCTTACCTGCACCTTCATCTGACTTAAGAACCAAAGCGGTTTCAGCAAGTTTGCCAGGATATTGGAACAGGCGTGCAAACCAATCAAGTATGTACTCATACAGTTGAGGGTTCTTGTTACACCATACAACTCTTATATGTTCTTTCAAAAGTTTGCAAGGGGATAACCCTATAACGTCTGGAATCACATTCAACCCTAGATACATATTGTAATCTCTAGTCTTAGGTAGCACTTCGCTGATGCCTTTACCCTCATTAACCTTTACACGTGGCTTGAATATCACAGAACGGTATTGATGTTTACCTCGATAAACCCACCACGCTTTAGTCAAAAGCACTTTCTTAATAGTTGGTGCACCCTCTTTGTCTACTACAACACTAGGTATGTACTCACTGCAATGGTAGAGATCGAAGTTTGTCCTATCTTGAAATTGAGTCTTCCATTGTGCTATAGAATAGTCATATTCTCTAAACACTACTCGAACCTGCCCCTCTACAGACACTAATGCAAAGCGGTCGCTAAGTTTTTTAAGTTGCCGATACCATTCCAAACTGGCAGCTTTGATAACTTCTGGCGATTCATAATAGTGTCCATTCCAACCGTTCTCATATGCATAGTTGAATATGGTTGCTTCTCGAACGTCTACACCTTTTGAACGGTTGCCAAAACTTTTCCATTTTTCTGTAGTCTCTCCAACTTTGTAATCAATGCCTTTAGCTGACCAATTATCCCATATGTTAAACCCTTCTTCTGAACTATTAGACTCTTTATGTAACGCCATACCCACATTAAGCCACTTTTGATATTCTGTATCTGGGTCAACAAACGCTAAAGCACTTAATATTAGTGCAGGTTTGAGTAGTTCACCCTCTCTGTCTAGTATGGTTTCCAACTCGTCAAGAGGGTCGAGTGGTTCTACAGGGGGGAAGTACGTTTTAAGTTGCCCCCACTTACACGCCTTTGCTCCACTATCTTGTACAACCTCCACCTTTTGGGGGTCAGTGGGTACTTTCATATGATAGAATCCAGGTAGGCGTAGCACTCGAGACACATCTTTGGCGTTAGGGTCACTTTGCCAATCATCTACAAGTCGTTGCTGTACTGCAGCAAATTCCTCCACAGTTCTAGAGTTTTCACCATCTGACACTAAAAAGTAGTGGTGGTATTTACCTTTAGAGGAGCTAATGCGCATATGAGGAGCAATTGGAAAATCAGGTACTTCTCCATGGTCTTGCTCACACCAAAGAGCCCTCACCCCTACTATATTGTCTAACTTCCTCCCTTTTAAATCTGTGGAGTTAGCTACAATATACACTCCTGCACCTTTCTTATTAAGTTGGGTTAAGGTGTGTAAATGTTTATCAAGTGTGCCATTAAATATACGGGATAATTTTCTATCTTTGTCTACACTATCATCAAACGTTTGAAATGTGAAGTGTGAAGTGTTAGGGGCAAGGCGTTTTAAAAATGCTTTAGCCTTGCGCTCTGTGTTCATATAATCTAATTGTAACATCCATTTACCTCTCGCTGTGAAATTCTCAAATAAATAATAAGTGGAGGGTGTCAAGAAATCACCTTTTTCAGCAAGTTTTAGCCTGACCACTTTTATATGATAACCTCACGCAAGTTTGCGAAGGGCAAATCTCTTACTGCAAGTTGACAAACCCCCCACAACATTATATAATATTCTGCGTCTGGATTGTGATTGCTTTATCGCTGGAGTTAATCACTCACTTCTCACAGACACTTTGTGCCTTTGATAGATACTCCTTTTTATCAAAGGCACACTTATTATATTATGAGGTTGTGTAAGGAGTAACAGAACAACTTGACAGTAACTTTTTTGTTCTGTATACTTTTGCCCTGTTCACAGCGAACACGAAAATTTTTAAACTTTAATTGAGGTAATATATCATGAAATTTGGACTACTAGTTACTGTAGATAACACTGAAGAACTGACCAAGGCGATCCGCTTGCTCAACAAAGAAGGCTTAGAAACTGCCACAACAGAGGTGGAAGAGACTAAAGCAGACGAACTATACAACCCAACCGCTACAGAGTTGCGCAACATGCTGATCGAGGTTAAAGAGCTCAAAGGTGGTGAAACTGCTAAAGAGATTTTAGCCGCTCACGGTGCAAAAACACTCAAAGCACTAGATAAAGAAGAGTATGCAACAGTCTACGCCACTGCTAAGAACATACTGGACGAACCAGAAGACGAACCAGAGGATGATGAGCTTGAAGATGAACTTGAAGATGAGTTTGAAGATGATGAGCTTGAAGATGATGAGGATATGGATGTACCTGAACCAGAAGTAGTAAAAGTTATGGTGCAAAAGTACGCTAAGCGTAATGGTAAAGAGAATACACTTGATATTCTCAAAAAGCATGGTTTGAACACTGTGAGAGGGTTGAAAGCCGCCTCTGATGAAGCACTTTTAGGCATCTTCAAAGCTATAAGTTAAGCAGTACACAAGTTTAGGTGTAATGGTTGGTTTTTCCTATTCTTCCAACTATTACACCTTTTTTATTTTCAGCGAAACAAGGAGATATCATGAATAGACCAAGCTTACAAGGTTTAAGAAGAAGTTTAAGCTCTAAACTTGCCAGAGCGAAAGTGTCCACCCGTAACCGCCCAACTGTGGTAATGTATCAGAAAGAAGTTGAACAACTCATTTTTATAAAAAAGTATGTAGAAGACTACATAATCAGAGCAGGAGAAGGATAATGAAGATAGCTGAACCAGAACATAGAAGATTTTCACCAAGCTCCCTACATAGAGTGTTTGAGTGCCCAGCGAGTGTTAAATTTATAGAGTCTTTACCCTCTGCGGAGTATGATAAAGGTTCTATATTTGCACAGCGAGGTACTTGCGCCCATGCAGTGGCAGAGAAAGTGTTAAAATCTAAAATGGAAGATTGGAAATCTTGCGCCACCCCTGACGATTATATAGGTTCAACTATCGAAGGCATACTGGTGGATGATGATATAGTGAAAGGTGTCAATGTCTATATCAACCATATTGTAGAACGGTTTGAAGATGGAGATATTAAGTATTTCACTGTGGAAAAACAGCTCGATTTGTCACCTCTTGCTAAATCTAAATTGCTTAAAGGTATCAACCCTTATGATATTGGTGGCACAATGGACTTTATCGCAGTAGGTGCAGGGTTATATGAAGGCACACTCATAGTAAACGACTATAAAAACGGTTCTGGTGTAGTGGTTGAAGTGGCAGACAACCCACAATTACTAACCTACGCTGTATGTGCTTATCTTGAGTATAGACAGCGTGAAGATATTGACACAGTGGAAGTTGGCATAACCCAACCTAACGCCTACCATGAACACGGTGCAATCAGATATGAATCTTATTCTGTAAAAGAACTTATGGAATGGTTTGAAAATACTTTACTGGTTAATATTCGTAAAGCTCTTGAGCCTACCCCTCAATTCAACCCAAGTGAAGGAGCTTGTCATTGGTGTAATGGCAAGCATAAATGTAAAGCAGCATATGATCACGTGTGCGACAGTGCGCTTGCAGAATTTTCAGATCAGTTAACAGGAGAAGGAGATATGGTTACTAAAGTAACATTCCCTGATATAAACACATTAAAACCAGAAGACATTGAACGCTTACTCATAAACGCTGACTTAATAGGTGAATATGTGAAAAGCGTAAAAGAGTACGCCCACGCTAAAGCAGAAGCAGGAGAACCTATTACTGACCAGTTTAAACTTGTCAAAAAACGTTCCTTGCGCAAGTATAAAGGCAATGAAGCTTCATTGCGTAAGATGTTAAAACGCTTACACATAGCAAATGTAGACTACTTAACTCAACCTGCTATGAAGAGTCCTGCCCAATTGGAGAAAGTTATGAAAGGTAAGAAGATACCCCTTGATGCTATCCAAAAGTTCCAAGAGGTATTTGTAGAACAACCTGACAACGGCAATAACTATGTACATGTCAGCAAACCAGGAAAAGAGGTGCAACCTTCAATAGAAGCTGACTTTGCAAACTTAATGGAAGATACACTAGAACAGAGACCAAAACTGTGAGTAGGGGTAAACCTATAAAAATTGTTGCGCCTGACGGTACAGAGTATTCAAGTCTCCGTGAAGCCGCTAAACACTTACCCTATTCTATGACTACGCTAAGGCGCAGACTTGAATTAAATATCCCACTTGACATACCTATGGATAGTGTTGCAGAACAGAATAGGTTGAACAGCCAAGCCAGCCCGTATAGAAAGTGGGTGGTAAATGGCAACCCTACCAAAGACCAACGATATCACGTTATTAAGAAAATTGTAGAGGGTAAATCCACTCCCTTGAAGTAACAGTTTGCAATTGACAAAACTTCAAAATTGTGGATAATTTGACAGTACAGCGAATCACTAGCCGATGACCTGTAAAACACTTAAACTCGAAACTAGGAGAATATAAAATGGCTAATCAAGTAGATAAAACACGTGTCCGTATGGATCAAGTAAGATTATCATATACCTATCTGGCAGAACCAGTGGAAGATGATTATGGAAAAGAGAAGTATAAATCTCAAATCTTGATCCCAAAGAAGAGTACAGCACTGCTCAAACAGATTGACACAGCAGTTAGAGCAGCAGCGGTAAAGAAATTTGGCATGGAAGCCGCTAAAAAGTTGCTCAAGAACCCTCAATTCAAAACCCCTTTACGAGATGCAGAATCAGAGGATAGGGAAGGAGAGGAATACGAAGGGATGATGTTCCTCAATGCCACAGCTGGTGTAAAGCGTAAACCAGGATTAGTGCTCCGTAATGGCGTTAAGATTGTTGACGTAGATGAAGCGCATGAACACTTTTATAGTGGTGTATGGGCGTATGTCAGTGTAAACTTCTTTGGCTTCAATGCAGAGGGTTCTAAAGGTGTAGCGGTTGGCATTAACAATGTAATGAAATGGAAAGATGATGAGCACCTAGATGGTTCAACCAGTGCCACCACAGAGTTTGAAGATTTGTTTGAGGAAGACAATGATTTAGATGACATAGAGAGTTCACCAGAATCAGCAGTTGATGAAGATGACGACTGGGATGTATGATTAACTTGTAGCAGGCTTACAGGTTGGGGTGTTCAGCAAAAGTTGAGCACCCCATTTTATTTTAAAAGAGAATTTATATGCAAGACCAACATTTAAAAGTATTGACTGAACTTAATAAACTCCAACGCCATTTACTACAGTACGACAAACAATTCGTAACAGATCGCTATATTAAGGGGTTGCGTGCTTCTGCTGATACTGCTATAAATGACTTATATATGTTCATAAATAGGATAGATAATGAAATACACAGCGAAAATTAACCAAGCCACCACTCAACTGTGGCACAACTTACAAGAATCTAAGCGCAGACTGGCAACTCCAAGAGCTATGATAGACTTTGAGACCAGATGTGATATTGATATCAAAAAATCAGGTGCGTTTGTTTACAGTAATCACGAATCTTGTGAGGTATTGATGATGTCATATTGTTTGACCAACGAGCCACAAGATACTAAGTTATGGACGTTTGACCAACCTCCACCGCAAGAACTGTTAGACTTTGTAGCACGAGGCAACCAATTGAACGCCTTTAATTCTTACTTTGAGTTCTGCATATGGCAAAATGTGTGTGTTCCTAAACTTAATTGGGTAGAACTCACAGGTATGCAACAAATACTGGACGTAGGCGATAAGTGTAAAGCACTTGCACTGCCTAGCAATCTAGAAGATGCTGCACAATCTATGGATATTGCAAACCTCAAAGATACAAGAGGTAAAGCACTCATACGCAAATTCTGCCAGCCAAAGAGGAATGGAGAGTATAACAACCCTTTGAGCCTCTCCAACAGTGTAGATTGGGAAACTTTCAAAACCTACTGTATCCGAGATACTAAAGCGCAGTTAGAGCTTGACAACATACTGCCAGACCTCTCACCTAAAGAACAATTAGTAGCGTGGTTCACTGATGAACTCAACTGGAGAGGGTTGCATGTGGATACATATGCAGCACAAGCCGCTTTAGAACTCTCTGATAAGATAAAAGTTAAATACAATGCAGAAGCTAGTAAATTGTCTGGAAGGTTGTTTGAAAAATGTACTCAAAGAGCAAAAGTGAAACAATGGTTGAAGGGTAAGGGTGTAGTAATGCCTGATATGCAAGCACCAACTATAGCCAAGTGGTTGCGCAAGGATAATCTACCTTCTACAGTGCGTAGAATGTTAGAACTGTATCAAATAACAGGCTCAACCTCTGTAGCCAAATACAAGGCTATGCTCTTGATGACTGACCCTAAAACTAGAAGAGTGCATGAATTGTTGAACTATCATAAAGCCCGTACAGGTAGATGGGGTGGTAAAGGGATACAGATACAGAACTTCCCTCGACCAACACTCCCTAAAAGTACAAACTATGGAGATGTCCTGACCCTTATTAAGCGTGGCAAGGTGAGTGCAATTGAGAAGTTTGCTAAACAAGCTAAAGTTACCCCTATGGTTGTTCTGGTAAGTGCTTTGCGCTCTTGTATAACCCCAGTATGGGAGAATGAGTTTAAATCTGCGGATTATTCTGCCATTGAGGCAAGAGTGTTATTATGGGTGGCACAAGACCAACGAGCTCTAGATATCTTTAGGCGTGGTGAAGACTTGTATCTTGATATGGCAAGTGGCATATATAATATCCCAGTAGAAAAACTTAGCAAGGATTCTCCAGAACGGTTTATGGGTAAAACTGCCATACTAGGTTGTGGCTACGGTGTAGGAGGTGCAGCTTTCGCTAAACAAGTTGAGGATATGTCAAGGGTGAAGTTATCACTTGTAGAGGCTAAATCAACTGTGACTAAATATAGACAACGCTTCCCTAAAGTTGTCCAACTATGGAGAGATATGGAAAAACTTGCAGTGCATTGTGTGAGAACTGGCAGAGCCACCAGCCACGACACTGGAGTAACCTTTTACATGGATAGATTTGGCAGTAAGTCATTTTTAATGTGTAAACTTCCATCAGGGCATACTTTAGGGTATCCTAATCCCAAGCTTAGGACTGCTGACACTAGTTGGAGTGATAAAAAATCAGAATTAACCTATGAAGGGCTGGATTCATATACTCATAAATGGACGAACCTTAAAACTTATGGTGGAAAGCTTGTAGAGAATATTGTACAAGCTATTGCCAGAGACTTGTTAGTATATGGTATGCTCTTACTAGATGCTGTGGGTTACAATATCATTATGAGCGTACACGATGAAGTGGTGTCCGAGGATGATGAAGAGTTTGGCAGTTTAGAAGAGCTTGAAGCTCTACTATGCCACCTTCCTAAATGGGCTGTGGATATGCCTGTAGCTTCTGAAGGGTGGGTAGGTGATAGGTATAGAAAATAACATGAAATTAAAGGAATATAAAATGCATATAAAAATAGATAAACCAATAGTCAGCGCAGAAGTAATAACGCCAGAACAAGAGGTGGTAGATACTGTGGCAAAAAGACCAGAAAAATTGACAGGCACTACATACAAAGTAAAAGATGAAGGGCGTAATATATCTGTCTATATTACAATTAACGATAAAGGCGGCAAGCCGTTCGAGTTGTTTCTAAACTCCTCACATACAGAGAGCCACGAGTATGTTACAGTAATCACACGGCTAGTATCTGCCATGTTGAGAGAGGGCATGTGCCCTGAATTTATTGCTAAAGAGTTCAAACAAATATGGGGCGCAAATGGTTACTTTGCAGGTGGTAAGTTCCGCTCCTCATTAATCAGTCATATTGGAGACGTAATATTAGACCATGTCAAGCAGAAAACCAAACCAGAAAAGAAGAGTGAAACACAGGAAAACAAGAGCCAAGAAGTTCAAGGAGAAGAAGGTAAAAAGGGGGCAGACTTAGACATTAATACAGGGGTTACTTGCCCAGAATGTAAACAACCAACTCTCAAAAAGGAAGGTGGTTGTACTAAATGCCTCAATGATGAATGTGGCTATCTAGGAGAGTGCGGTTGAAACCACTTGAACGAGTAGCAGAGGACAAGTTTACTAAGTTTGCTGCTGTGAATGGTTGTCTTGCGTTAAAATTAGAAATTCAAGGCAACCGTAACTATCCAGACCGTATGATACTTATGCCAGACAAAGCAGGTGTGGTATTTTTCATAGAGTTCAAACGAGAAGGAGAAGAACCCCGCAAAGGGCAAAAGTTCCGTATCAAGAAACTGCGAGATATGGGTTACAGAGTCTACGTGTGTTCTACTTACAACTGTGCTGAAAGTGCATTGGTATGGGAGCTAGGCAGATGACCCATTTCATACCACATAATTACCAGTTGTCTACTATCGCAACGATGGTTAAAAAGAAGTGCCAAGCCATCTTTCTTAGTCCTGGATTAGGTAAGACAGTGATAACTTTGAGAACCTTTGTAAGCCTTAGGCGGCAAAAGGAAGTTAAAGCGGTATTGGTTATTGCTCCTTTGCGTGCTATTTACTCTACATGGCAGAATGAAATTGCAAAGTGGAGTTTTTCAACAGGGTTGAGCTTTGCTGTATTGCACGGCAAGGATAAAGCTCTAGCGTTAGAGCGTTCAGTAGACGTTTACTTGATAAACTTTGAGGGTATGAAGTGGTTATTTGAAACAGCACTCAAAGGCAAGCGAGAGTTGCCATTTGATATGTTAGTAGTGGATGAATCAGGCAAGTTTAAGAACCCTTCTAGCAAACGGTTGAAATTGTTGAAGCCACAACTCAATAAGTTTAATGCACGGTTTGTACTCAATGGCACTCCAGCTCCTAATAGCCTTATGGATATTTGGTCACAATTGTTAATAGTTGATAAAGGGGAGTTGTTTGGCAAACGTATAACCCACTACAGACAACAATACTTTCACAAAGCAGGGTACATGGGATATGATTGGGAAATTAACGGCTCACACGCCAAAGATGCTATATACAAAAGAACTTCTGACATCTGTATTGTTATGGATGCTGCAGATTGTCTTGATTTACCTCCTACTACTTACAATACTATTAGTGTGGTGTTGCCACCGTCCGCTAGAGCTGCTTATACAGAGGTGGAGAAAGAGCTGTTTCTCACTTTGGATGAAGCAGAAGATGGAGGGATTGAAATTAAGAATATGGCAGTAGCAACAGGTCATTGCAGACAACTAGCTAGTGGTAACTTGTATAGACCTTTACCAGAAGGGGTTATTTCTCTATCTGCAGACAAACGAGATATACTACACTTCCATGATGCAAAGTTAGAGGCACTACTAGATCTTGTTGAAGAGTTGCAAGGGCAACCAGTACTTGTAGGGTATGACTTCTACCATTCACTTAATGCTATAAAACAAGCGGTCAAAAAACGGTTTGGGTTTACCCCACCACACATAGGTAGTGGAGTATCTGGGGCACAAGGCGCAAAACTCGAACAGAAATGGAACACTGGCGAGTTGAAAATGTTGCTAGGACACCCTCAAAGTATGGGTACAAGTCTCAACTTACAACACGGAGGACATGACATAGTATGGTACGATCAAATATTCAACTTATACGACTATCAACAGTTTAACCTACGCATAGCAGGGCGGCAAGGGGTAAAACAAGCCACTCGCATCCACCATTTAGTAGCAGAGAAGACAGTAGATGAAGTTGCAGCGTTGAAGTTGCAAGATAAAGCCACAGACCAACAAACATTCAAAGATGCTGTAAAAGAATACAGGCGTAACAGATAACAGTAGACCGTAACAAAATTGTCTGCCACAATACCCTCTCACATTTCAACTAACCTTTAAACAGGAGCAATACATATGGCTAAGAAAATCGAGTACAAAAACGCAAAGGCGATCATTTATGACCTTATCAAGAAAAAGAAAACAGATGAGTTCATTATTGAGAAAACTCTTGAGTTATTCCCTGACTCATTGGTAGATAACAAACATTGCACAAAATACAGGCGTGAATTGTTTGTAGCAGGAGAGATTGACGCAAGCCTTGCAGCAGTCCGCTCTCAAGACCATCAAGTATGGGCACAAGATAATATGACCGCAGCAAAGCGTGGAGTTCATAAAATATACTGGAAAGCCAGAGCAACAATAGAGAAAGCAGTAGAAGAAGCTAAAAAGAAATTAAAAGTTGCTAAAAAGAGGAAAGTTACAAAGGGTAAGAAAGCCCCAACCACTTCAGAACCAATTGACAATATAGGAGAAGAGGGGTATGATACTGAAGGAGTGGAGGATTATGTAGACGAAAGCTACAATGAGTGATCAGTTCTTTAACTGTGTACTTAGAGGCGTGAAGACTAAAGTAAAGTTTTCACGCCTTTCTAAGTTTATACCTCTTTATGGTATTTCAGTCGAGACTCCTAAAGGACAAGCCGCCACCACAGCAAATTATGATAGAAAATGGTTAGCCGCAGCACAGTTGGTAGGCACTATTTATAACCAAAATACAAAGGATACAGCGAATGTCAAATTTTAATAAAGTTAAACAATTTCACGATAAGTTTGGGTTACCATATGAGGATATACCTCGAAAGTTGCCAGAGGAAGAGCAAAGATTTAGAATCCTTTGTCTGCGTGAAGAGTTGGAAGAGTATGAAACAGCAGTAGCAAGTGAAGATTTAGAAGAGCAATTTGATGCGCTCATAGACCTAGTCTACTTTGCATTAGGCACTGCGCACCGCAACGGTTTTGAATGGGATAAAGGTTTTGAGAGAGTACATAAAGCTAATATGTTGAAAACGGTTGACTCGTTCAGACAAAGGAGAGGCTTCGAGCTGGAAGTTACTAAACCAATCGACTGGAAGCCTCCAGTGTTGAGTGATTTGATAGCGGTTGATACTTGCAGCAAACTAAAACCTAATCAATTTACAGGAAAGTATACAGGGTTGATAACACTTGACGGAGTTGACGCATCAGGTAAAACCACTCTCGCTAAGCGCATTATTGAGTTGACTGGCGGAGAATATATCCATCTGACGTGGTCACCAGAACTTGAAAAGGTTATGCATAACTATCGCACTTCTGCCATACATTATGCTGCAACACTAGCCACCCATACAGTTGTAGTGTTAGAACGTCCTTGGTTATCACATCCCATATACTCTGAAGTTTACAGAGATGGCAAGATGGAAGATTATACAAGTTGGAGAACGATATGCCAACTTGCGGAAGATGTAGCTATACTGTCAGTGCCTGAAGACATGGAGCAATGGTATGACAACTATTTGGAGATGGTAGACACCAGAGAAGAATTATTTGCAGAAGAGGAAAATGAACTTATGATTAAAGTATTTCATGAGTTTGATAATGTAGGGGCACACGGTGAAGTAACAGATAAGAC